>Ga0131853_10002807_pt1 | contig 31221 bp, 15 predicted proteins | sample TergutLab28metaG_FD_92764 | JGI IMG/M metagenome (GOLD analysis project Ga0131853, IMG submission 92764) | Labiotermes labralis P1 segment gut microbial communities from Petit-Saut dam, French Guiana - Lab288 P1 (version 2) (version 2) | ecosystem: Host-associated > Arthropoda: Insects >... | reverse complement strand
TTTATAAATGCTTTTAACTACTCTTTCATCAGGCATTCTTTCAACATGTCCCACCCAACCCAGTCTCTTACTTTTAATGTGCCTTACTATATTTTCATGGTTAATCAGGTTTTCCAACTCCTCATTTGTTTTTTGTCTCCATTCTCCATTTGTTTTCTGCGTTGGGCCAAAAATTCACATTAAATGTATAACTGGGCTAAAACTTACGAGCTCGAGCGAAATAACAAGTCGTGTTTCAAGAAATAACTCCAGCCTGGAGGCTTCAGCTGGTATTACTAAATATCGAATTAAGTAAAGAAGTGTATAGCTAACAAGCTAGATAACCGATACTTAATCGAAATACCTAACCAAGTAGCTTCCCATTTCTCGCTAATAACTTGCAAAAAAATTTCTGGTTGTCTAGCTGAATATATAAGAACCAAATAAATTTCTTGTTACCCAAATAAATAAATATCTATCCAGATTATTTCTAGCAAACCGAGTAGTTATACTGTGTGCCCAGTTAAGTGACAGCTTAATTTAAGTATCTTGTCTCTCTGATCACAGAAACCATAGTATCTAAATCGTTAACATCAAAGCCCGCCAAGGCAATAACCCAAAGCTTTTCTTATTTCTTACTTGGAACATACTTAACTTACTTACGTACTTACTCACTCACTCACTCACTCACTCATTCCATGGAGCAGAGTCCTGCTTGAGAAGTTGCCAAGTTCGCAGCTAATCAAGAAATTCCCCGAATATTTTGGAACCCGCAGTTTCTTTACCACATTTACAAGTGCCCGCCACTTGTTCCTATTTTTGCAATCGGAACATACTAGGTTAAATGCCGTATATGTACTTCTACAGACATTTTATACCTCACAGTTCCAAATATCGTATAACGAAACCTGTGTAAGCGTTAAGATTTAAATATAGGCTAGCATAAGAATCGTTCTTTGCAAACCTACTAATTATTTTACACCGGCATTTAATCAAATAACACATTCTTCACATTAGTTCCATTCCAGATCATTTAATAATTTGTATATAGAAGTAATGTTTTACCAAAAATGTTAGCATGTCTGCTAGCCTACGGACCTGGGAAGGGTGATATCCGTAAGGTCGCCTATTAACTGACAGTTGCTTTTCCACAGATAGATTTGGCTTTCGTCTGAAAAGATACGTGGCTGACAGTATATGGGTAATTATATGTAAATATGACCATTGTGTCGATTTCCGATGACATAATCGTCATAACCACTGGCATTCACTCGAATATAATTTTTGGAAGACAGACAGATATTTACGCCTTTGATATATTTTTGTTTTCATCAGCAAATCGTTAGTTGTGCCTTTCTAACCCGATATAACAATAGTTCTTCACCATCCCCGGCTCCCGACATTTAATTGGCGATGAGGAAGGGAGCAACGTTACAGCAACCGAATTTGTGTTCGAAGTGTACAGCAACTTCTCCCACAGCTGTGTGGTGCCATGCAGTCTAGACAATGCAATGCAGGCGTTTGTGATGCAACTAGCAGCTCTGTGGTTCTTATTGTTTCTACGGTAGGTAGCTCGTACTTTGAGCTAAATGAGTACGATTCATGCATAGTGGAGAAGGTCGGTCTGTGTGCTCATATTCTTCTTTTTGTAGTTTACTAAACGAATTTCGTTTAACTGAAGAATAGAAACCAACTAGATGCCACTTATTGTTTTATTGTAGTACTCCAGCCTAACCGCACCCAACCTCCAACCTACAACAAACCAAGAACGAAACGACCAATGTGGTAATCAACATTATAGTCGCGAGCTCCTGATGATGGGCATAGTAGTGCCCGAAACATGTTGAGACTATAAGAAGTACAATAAAATAATAAGTGGCATCTAATTGGGTTTTATTCTTCAATTATCACAATGATGCACGGTCCAATAAACATCGAATTTCGTATACGTTGGCGTTCGGAGGATGCCTGCACTAAGTTTTGGAACGAACCAAATTGTGTGCTTGTGTCTTTAAAATGTAGATTTCTGCAAGACGTTTAAGCAGAACTCTGTTTCCTCTGTGTCATCCTCCACCGATCTGAAATCGCTAACAGTAATAAGTTAAGAATAAAAACGTGACAGCCCTCGTTTCAGTTTCTTCACGTAGATTTTGGTAAGCCCGGACATATTTGCCAATAATTAAGTGCGAAATTTTAAGAAGTAACTTAAAAGCTTGTTCTGTGAATAAGAAGATGGAGACACAAGTAACTGCGTGGATTATTTTTCCTTTTAGCCACCCAATCACCTGTCACAGTTACCAGTCAAACGCATCCAGATAGTTTGGAAACAAGTAGGGCAGCTTATCGACCGGTTCAAGCGGCAGGCAGCATACACATATTACGTCGCATAATCTGACACTGAGACAGGACGACAACCCATTTGATGTGATGGAAATGTAACATCTGTAAATGCTTTGAGTTGACAAGCTTCAGTTTTGTGTGTTAGCAGAAGCTGATTCAGTGGGTTTAACTTTAAAATTCGAGTGTAGAGCAAATCCCCCGGGCCATTGTGAGAAATCCAGTTGCGCTAGCCTTTAATTAGTTGCTTTAATTGTGTAGCAGCGGACATATTTACTTAATATGACTTTATGTTTGCGGTGCTTCGTTTCTGAGCATATTTTGTACCGGGGGCCTTAAATTTTGATTATTATTACTCAGTCACTTTTTAAAACTAACCTGTCACACCACAGCAATTTATTGAGTGACTCTTTCGTAAGTTATTCAGTTACGCCGTTTTAGCGGGTGAGGCTAGAGTGGCATGGGAATATGATCATAAGTGTAGCAGGTGGTGATTTAATGTGAGCTGTCTTCAATGACATCTACACGATCACCCTTCGTAACTTTGTTGTCCCGACGCGCTCAGTCTGGTAGGGGAGCCTCTTTCGGGAAACGGGTGTGGTTCACCGAATCACATATAGTTTTAATTATTTCTTTTTTACTTGTTGTTTTATTTACTCAATTTATTGTTGATATAAAATAATGGAGCGCTATATCCAGTAAAAAACTAGATCATTTCCAGGAAACTGAAAGTCAATTCTCTGTACTCCTACTTGCACCACACTCGTACGCAACTGAATTCGCACTGGATTGTTAGCGTCCGTTGTCCGCTGCTAACGTTTACTCATTTAAATCTCTCCCCTCCTACCTATCACCAAAGGTCCTGAATATACGTTGACAGATTAACTTACAACGCATGATCACGAACCGTCCGTAACTGACGCCAGCAATCCTAAGAAACAACTATAATAAAAATGATCGGCTACAGACATTTGCCTGAAGACTGAGAAAATCCTTGTTTATTTTACAACGTTCTTTCATATTGAGGATTTGTATAATGTCTAATGTGGTGAGACAACGGTCATGATTGATGAAGTGGTGGTAAGGTGGGACGACCTGTTTTGACCGGTTGCTAGATACTTTTTTTGTTGGAAGATGGGTGTTCAGGGAGAGGTCGATTGGACTATTGAAATGTACATCTAATATTCGCATGTAGACAGAAAAGAAAGTTACGAAGTATTCTTGTCAGTGTGGTCGATGATCCTGATTACAGTCGAAATGACTGCGTCTCAAATTGAAATCTGCAATATTGTGGATGTACTAAACTGGCCGTTCTTTACGTTTGTTAGTTCGGTCTTTGCATTCCACAGACTGTACTTCACGTATAGTAAGTTATATGCATAAAGCGAAATCATTTTGGGTCGTCAAGGGATGTAATCGCTGCACGTTACTGCTCCAGTTTATGACCAGCTTAGACCTGTATCTGGAAGTAATTCTCACTGACGCAACAAATGATTCTCGTAAAGGGCCCCCATCTGCGAACTCATCACACGAAATGCATTCTCTTCATGACACAAACACGTAATTATAGGCTACCTGTATGGAGAAACTTGGTCTGCCTTGTAAATGGTCTATGTAGCTACGAATTCAAGCAACTAGAACACTCATTCAGCCCTGTTTCTTAGTTAAATGTCAAAGATTATATATGGACTTCGAACAAACAACTTGTTATGAAGTAAAAAACTTTTTTTTTCGTTTATACTCCAAGATCCTCGTTTGTTAGCTAACAAACAACTTCCTAGAACGGTATTCTTCTTGAGACGTTGAGGGCAGTCAACCATAAAAGAAATTCTCCCCCTGTTCTCTGGGAATCCAATAGTTTATTTCATTATACACAAGAGCCAGTCACTGGACGCTGTATGGCTGCTGAGGCAGTTGATTGCAGTAATTCTAAAATCTGTCTTAATGGAAATGTTATGGTAGAAACTAGATTGAATTCAAAACTTCACTTCTTCTGGAAGTACAATTTTGGACATATTCCACGCTTTTTCCCCGTTTATACCGCTGTTTTCATATTGAAAACGAGAAGGAGAACACTGAAACCTCGTGGGTCCTTTCGAAAGGGCTAATCTGAATCCCGGCCGACACAGCGGAAGAAGAAACCTGTTGAAGTTTTTGGAAATTCCTGGGTTTTTTTATACCGCAGAACGGTGGACAGCGTGCGAGACTTAGTCGTCCTCGATGTTACCTTCGTCAGACTCGTTTAAGGTTGCAGAGATTGAACTTAACCAGAATTGTCCACAGCAGAACTTCATTAGTGATGGCGGCCCTTCGGCTTCTCTACATGCAAGGCATAATTAGGCGAATCATGGCGGTAGAGAGACTTTATTTGCATGGCGCTGGAAACTTTAATTGTTAAGGTATGAACTACGTTCCTTTCCCTACAGTACCTCTGGTCCTGTATACTCTCTACTCATTACAGTTTGATGTTTGGTCTGTTAGGTGGTTAGAATACAGAACCCTGGCTGTGGTATCTCATTAACAGAAGAAAACATTGCAGTGGGTGGTGTGTAGAAAGGGGGAAGAAAGCATCACCCCTCTTTCGTCACCCTTGGCTCCTGTTTCTCACTGAACAACTGAAGCGTGTGACCCAGTTGTCGGACGTGTGACTAATGCATAAGCTTATGTGTTGCTGGTTGATTTCGTATTCAGCTGTTGTTCTTACTGTGTCCTGAAGTGGTATTTAACGTGGAACACCTGTCACGTTGCAGCGGCTCCAGCCACGACTCTGTCCTCAAGAACAGACGAAGATAATTTAGTTACCCCTACTAAAGTACTGTGACTGCTTTAACATGATGTGGTATTAAGACTGACTAAAATGTCTTTCATGTGTTTAAATGTTCAGAATAAAGTAAAAGTTAAAGTGCACCCTTGTACAGGCAATGAGGCTCTGTACAGACCGTACGGCCCACTGGGGGAGTAGAGGTATAGCTCTACTCTTTCTTCACCACGGCACTGGAAGGGGTGAGGGGTCAGCGTCACGCCCTGGCCGCTCTTTACCCCTGGGAAAGACTCGGTATCCATTGTACAGGAGGATGTGTGGACCCCAGGGCTTGTCTGGACAGGTTCGGAAAATTCGCCCCCACCGGGATTCGATCCCCGGACCGTCCAGCCCGTAGCCAGTCGCTATACTGACTGAGCTACTCGGCTGACAGATGTTAAGAATGTGACTTAGAATTCTAGACGGCCATTCCTTGCTTCCCATTGTGAAAGTGGATGATTAAAATGTTCAATGCCGTTAGTTAGACGAAGTACCTCCATTTGTGTTCTGCACAACACTTTAGTGCGTGTACATAAGTAAAATTAAACTCTAATGTCGAATCTTGATAATTCGAGAAAAAAGTGTACAGATTTTTGAGAGACAATGGATGGCCGTAGTAGTACCTGAATCAACTGTCTTGGTTGTATTACATGTGCTGTCCTTCTCATACACCGAGCGCACAGTTCTGCGAATAGGAGATAGGTCAGCAGTAAGAAGAACAAGGGGAGTAGGAGAACGATTAAGAGGATATGGAGAAAAAATGGAAAAAAAGGCGGAGACAAAGTTGGAGAAAGAGAAAGAACAGAATTTAAGAAAATGAATAATATTTTTTATGTCATCTCCATGACGCCAGTATCTTTAAAAAAATCTCACTACACAAAGATGGCTTGTTGCTGATGAGACGTGTCTGAAAGGTCCGTGCACTCTTGCAGCTGCTCTGTCAAATTCTAACTGTCTCAGAACTCCACTTTAGCGGAACCCTTCCCAAATTGGTAAATTACTGTCCCAGGCGTTGTTCTTGATTGATTGTTCGAAGGAAGTGAGGAAGAGAATTCAGAACTTCTACCAAAGTATAAAAATCTTCTTGTTGTCGGTGTGGTATGTAGCTAATCTTTCCCTTCTGGGATATTGAGGTGTCGTTGTGCGCCTACGTTTCGAAGATAGTTGCTATTAGTATCATCAAGACAAAAGACAGCGAACTGTCACCGATATTCCTTGACACTAAATACAGGCTACCTACAGACATCACTCGCTCACAAACACAGGACCTTTAACGTTGTTGTGAAACAAAGTGCCATCTGGAAAATAGAGATCCTTGTGGAAACTGAAAATTGGCTCGATCGTGCCAAAGAAAGTTGCCTGCTTTTTTTTTCGAAATGGGAACATATCACTGCCTAAATATGTTAAAAGTAATTAGGACAGGAGGTTCTCGGTTCGAATTTCGAGCTGAGTTTTCTCGTGGTTTTCCTCAGTCCCGTAAGGCAAATTCCATTTACGCTACAGCAGCCACTTTCATATTGTCCTCAATTTGTTACCCAGCAGTCATTTCACATTAGGCACTGCACATTTTGGGAAACTGATCGTTCCGCGAATTAAGTGGCGAGAAGATATAACACACAAAATGTGTCGAAAAGGACACAAGCTTTGGCTGTGTTCTAACTAGAGAGTTGTTTCGAAAGCAGCTACATCCTCCTTTTGGATCTGTCGGTGGCAAAGTGACCGAGTTTTTCCTTGTGCGCACGCGTAAAAACTGCACGTGCTTGAAACCTAATACCGCGGTTGTAAAACTGAAAACCTGCGGATACTCGAATCCGCCATTAACAAATCCGCAGTTTGGGTAGGATTACTGTACCGAATTCTGTATGTTATTGGAGCAATGCACGTGATTTTAAACACGGAATAAGGTTCTATAGATGGAATGCCCACTGCCTGTCCATTTTGTACATTTTATCTAAGTGATGGATAATAAGTGGGCCCGGTAGCTCAGTCAGTATAGAGACTGACAACGGGCTGGACGTTCCGGGATCTAATCCCGGTGGGGACGAGATTTTCCGCCCGTCCAGACCGACCCTGGGGCCCACCCAGCCTCCTGTAAAATGGGTACCGGGTCTTTCCCGGGGGTAAAGTGCGGCCGGGGCCCTCTGCTGTCCCCTTACCCGCTTCTAGTGCCGCGGTCATGGAAGAGTAGAGCTATAACTCTACCCACCCTCTGGGCCACACCGGGCCTGTAACGGGATCACTGTAAATGGATAATAATATAGCTTTGTTTTATTTTCTTACAGCTGCGGATTTCATATTTTATCTTAAGTCCGTGTTGATCTACCCAGAAAATTATTGTAATATTAATACTGAAAATCAAATATCTTATCGACCCAGTAAAGTTATACACGATTGGTTTTTGTTTCAGGTAAGTTGACTGCTCTGCTCAGGTGTATCATTTGCTACTTTCGGAGTATCCAGTAGAAGGTAATTCAATTCCAAATATTTCCATAGTTTTAGTGATTGCATGAATTCAAATATGCCTGTTAAAAGTATTCCTTCAGGTAGCTTACAACTGACTCTTTGAAGTAAAAGCTGTGTTCCGTTTTGGAGACTTGTGCCCGTATAAGGAATTCTAAATTTTCAGAGTCCTGTTGTCATCACCCTGATGACAGATGATTGGTCCCTGAGGCGTTGGTTCTCGTAAGCCGCCTGACCGTGGCTGTCATTCGGAGTGGAGTTTGTTGAATTCAGTTGTTTTGAAAGCTTAAAAATATAATGAGAGTCCTTCTTGAGTAGCTGCTAGTTTCAGAGTTAATTAAAAATTTCGCCACGTTTTATTCAATTCAGAATTTTATTGCTGTTTTCACCGAAGCATGCTACTGGCCCCCACCCGCGAGCTACATCATTCCAGTCCGCATCATGCTTCTTTGAAAATTATATAGTCTGGTCTCACTGTTATTTTCCTACCTACACATAGGAATTATTGACACAAAATTTATCATTATATTTCTACCTACTCATAGGTTTCCGAAGCGTCATCTTTTTCAAACGAAATATTATTAAGTAATTTCCCCGTCATCGCAGCGTGTCGCGTCTTCATGTTGCGGATGGAAAAAGTGGCCTCCAAATATGGAAAACTGCTTGGAATGCAACAAAAACGTGCGAACGTTGGTGGTCCTCTTGATTTGAGATTAGCGGGTGCTGTGCAACTATTCACTGTAAAAAACGTGTCCTGTTACATAGGGTCTTAGGGAGGGCCTAGAACTTGAACAGAATCCGCTGTACTGTGATCCGTGTTTTTACAGTATTTCACAGTTCTCTTGCAAATCATTTTCAACGCCTGTGGCACAGAGTTTTATAAAAATTTTTGTCTGAAATGTTTACAGACAAAAAAAGATTTTCTCCCTTAACATCAGATTGACTGTGTAACTAACAAGCGGTGCATTTTGGGGGGGGGGGAGAGAGGCGGAGATTGAAGCTGCATTCTTTGTATAGCATTTGGATGGGTTCTAGTTTTGTAGATATTAAAAGCTAAACTCGGCCTTTCTGTGGAACAGGTGGATTCTTATAGCAGTTGCCGCCAAGTATTGTACTAGGTTAAGAAATTTTTCCCCCTTATTTTGTGATTGAATAAGGCTTGATAAATGTGGCTTCTAAAGGGACCTTTCCTAAAAAAAAACCTGAAATTGTTGATACTATTTTGGCCATTGTCCTTTCTTTCAGGCAGAGTCATGTTCAGAGACATTTAAACCCTTGAAGGTGAGGTCACTGCATTTTCTCGAATCGTTGGAAACCAATTACCAAGTGATACGGTGTCGTACCCCATAATGACGGAATGCGCCAAATGAAACATCTCCCTGTATTATCTGAGCTGTTAATTGATCACCTGAAGACAGAAGTAGAGCGATCTCCTGAAATATATATTATGTAGCGGATGCATCGGATGATGGACAGCTTCAGACTTATTACATACTGCCGTATTGAGCTGTATATTTTAAATTCTTATAATAAAACCAACCAGATGCATTAATTTCTCAAATTTGTTTTTGGAATAAAACTCTACATGTTTCAGACAGTTCCTCTGTCCATCATCAAGAGTTTTTCACTGTACACATAGCGATGGTGTATGTAATATGCTGTGTGTACAGTGAAAAACTCCTGATGATGGACAGAGGAACTGTCCGAAACATGTAGAGTTTTATTCGAAAAGTAAATTTAAGAAATGAGTGCATCTGGTTAGTTTTGTTATAAGAATTTTTCACGTTGTACGGTCACCTGAACATCAAATTTGTATGTTTAATCCAGAATATTCCCGGTGACCCTGTCGGATGATTTCCTTCCTGAAACATTACAGCCTTAGGGAGTATGCGCTTGGAATTCGGCAGCTGTGATTTCTCTGGCGCATTAATTTTAAATTTCAGCTTAGTGCATGTCCATAAAATTTTACTATAGAGCATAAAAAGTTTAATAGTTCACGATTGCCTTTGCAAGTACCGAAGATATTTGCTACGCGTATTAAGATTTGGTTTCATAGCTGCCCTTTAAATCTTAATGTAAAATGTATATTTGTAGATATAGCCTATCTTTACTCCGACTCCTGTTAAACTGCAACATTTCCTTATCTGTCCCAAGTGATAACGTAACCACAGGTTAATGACTATTATCCGAGAACACGTGGAATGTTACGTAGTCTTAATGACACACATCTAGGTTGTATTGCCCCATTATTAATCCCACAACAAGGGAGTTTAGACCAAGTTTCTGTGCGTTAGGTTTACACAGAGACGAAGTGTGTGTGTTTTCCGCACCAGTGTCAAACGAGTATTCACGAAATTTCCAGGTGGAACATTTGTTAGACATTTATTTGGAACCTAAGTAATTTGCGAAGTTCATTAACACCATATTCAATATTAAATAAAATCCAACTAGTTGCAACAGTATGCAGTCTGATTTATTTTGCTGCAAAATCACACTATATGTTTCGGGTGTCACCGCACCCGTCTTCAGGAGTACTAAATCAGATTTTATTTAATATTGAATTATGATGCACGGAACCAAGAGCTTAAAATTCATTATCACCAGCATTTCTGGAGACAAGAATCCCTTTGAATTCCGTGCTCTTATTGGATTTTAAGCAGCGTAGAATGGTTGTTTTTTTAACGACGTTTCAAGACAACCTATCGGTCCCATCTTCTAGGCTCAAGCAGTCCAGTTCTCATACTTGTTCCGATGGTCCTGTATATTAAAACGATACGTGTGGCGTTTCTGGCTATAGCAGCAAGACTTATTAATATTTTGGCACACTTACGTTATACTCATCAACATGACTGACATTGCAAGGTAGTTTGTGTGTGTGTGTGTGAAACTCCTCAAGAAAGTTATATTCTGCACGTGTAAGTTGCTGCCTCTATATTGAGAGAAAAAATCTTTAATTACGAGTTTTCGGAAACAGAATTCTTAAAAATGTACTGGCAAAGTCAAGTGACATAACAAAAAAATTCATGCCTTAACCCTTACACTGCTAACGTGGAGAATATGACGAGCTCCTAATAATGCTAGGAGATGGCAGATGGGATTTAACTCGGCGTTGAAAGGGTTAAAAAAATCACCTAGTGTTGTGACGATAATGGCTTCTGGGAACCTTGTCGTAGTCTATACTTGCACTAGACCTCGAAACGGAGGGATTTCATAAGGATTTTCTAGAGTGAAACTACTTGAAAGACGGCCATTTGCAATACCGAAGACATGTAATGGTAACATTAAGAGAGATTTTAGGCAAAAGCTATTGAGGAGACGGGAATTGGTTAAAGCAGCCCAGGATAATTCCGATTCGTGATGTTTTACGTTAGTGTGGCAGTCCTTCTGATTCTTCTACAAGACGGCAGACATTTAGAACTTCGTTCTTCTGTGGTTATTACGCAGCGAGTAATGGTAATTCCTTACCGACGTTTCGGGACAACTTATCGTTCCCATCTTCAAGGACCTAGAATCCTTTTTTGGGGGGGGGGTTCTTGACCCTCGAAGATGGTACCGATAGATTGTCCCGAAGTATCTGTAAGGAATTACCACCACTCGCTGAGTAACAACCCAGAAGAACGCAGTTCTCATCTACTTCGCGGCGGAAGCCTGAAATCACTCAGGGCAGAGTTTGTTATTGTTCTTGTGCGTTACTTGGTTAATCGGAATATAAAGTGTTGAGCTGAGGATAATTACGGCTTTGCTTGTAGCCGATGTTAACTGATCAGATAGTATCAGTGAATTATAAGACGTCATTAAAACGAGTTGTTATGGTGTAATGTAATGTTTTCCGGAATCCAGCGGTTGCCTTTAGCAGTCATATAATCTGAAACCGAGACGAAGACACCGAATATTGTAACATAAATAAAATGGCTGCGGATTGGCGGCCGTTTTGTGAGTGGGAAATGAAACAAGGGTTCGTAGAGAAGTAAGAAAATTTGTATCTTTCTTCTGCAGAGTTGGAGCGTCAAACACAGTTTTGCAACTGCAAGAAGTTATCAAATAATGACTAAAACCGATTTTAGGAAGATTTTTAATTCGAAAAAATGTTGTTCCCTAAAAGCTTCCAAAAATGCTTATTTCAAATAGCGGAGGAATGGAAGTACGCTTTTCGAAATGCGATTGTGGCAATTTTGCGTACGTCACTGACCATGGTGTTCATTTGTTGCTGATATTGCTTCACTTTTGCATATATATAAATTCTACTGCCTAACCCGAAAGGGGAAAAGTCAATTGTATTACCGAGAGAATAATGCACTTAAAACATGGAGAGACTGAATGAAGTTAATGATGGAATACAGTTCTGTATTGGGCATTGACAAACGTATGTAACGTATTGTTGCATGCTAGTCATGATGCATAGAGTCTGAAATAATCTGTCCTTGCGATTTAGCATATATCACGGGACTTGATGCGTATTTGTTGCTGTAACAATTCTATTATAAGAGATACAAATAATCAGAGCCGTTAATGAAGTAGAAATCAGATGCATTGAGTGTCCAGTAACGCACTTGAAAACCTGCAGAGACTAGAAGCTGAATTAGTGATGGTAATGTGTTCGGGTTTTAGCAGTAACTAAGTTTTATGGAAGTTACTGCTACGGCACGTTGTGGTAAACTATTTTCCTTGCTTTTCATTAAACTTTTACCGTAATGCAAACAATTTGTATATTTTTGTACTTTAATTACTGGAATCTACAGCTTTACAGGGTTCGTGTAAACAGCAGTGCAGATTTTAAGGAAAACTGTCCAGTAGCGTCGGAATTTTGACATAAGAATGACCACAAAATTTGTGTGTGTTGATTTTGTAAGTTTTATACAGAGAAATTACTGCTGTCTAATAATAGTTACAAAATAGACTGGGGCCTCGTAGCAGAAGGCAGAGAGTACTGAGAAGGTGATTTAAAATATTGTGCCACACACGATTTACGTGCAGTATGAAAATAACTTCTAAGTTTAGAATGGGTCAGATTGTGGTGGACCTAACAGGAATTACGTACAAGTTTAATACGCTTGGTTTTTTTAGGGGGGGGAGGGGATTACGTTTTCGTGCGGCATTATGAATAACTGAAACTTTCTTGATGTCCGGCTCGTATTTTCTTTCCTAATCCGCTCTTTTCCCTTCTTTCTCTACGCCTTCATATTCTCTTCTATCCCCTTCCACGCTCGCATCCCTTCTAGGTATACTTTTGTGTTATATATGAGGTTCCCGCAGCGGTGAACGTGAAGACTGCTGCGTTCCAGAATATGACAGTGTAGTCTGATACAGAATTACCAACATTTCGCAGTACCCTGCTTCCGCCGTCTTTAGAGGAACCTTCTTTAAAAGATAAACACCCAAAAATCTCTTTCCTTGTTTAGTTACTACTTTATTTACCTTGCTAATGTTGCTTTAGTCTGCAGTTTCCTGAAGTATTGTACTTGTACACTTACAACAGACTTAAATGTCAATATTTAGGCTGTAAATAATCAAGATTCACCGTTACGTGTTACTGAATTGAAAAAATAATTAATGTATAATAAAATCAATTATACGTAGCCACTATCTATTTATAAATAAGGCTACATGTTTCGACCTATCAGTCGGTCATCTTCAGGCCTACATAGCAGACTAAGTCATTGGTTCTGTGTGTACATTGGGACCCCAATGTGCACATAGCACCAATGACTTAGTCTGCTATGTAGGTCTGAAGATGACCGACTAATAGGTCGAAACATGTAGCCTTAATTATAAATAAACAGATAATGCTGACGTATTATTTTATTATACATTAATTTTAGCACTTCGTGATGCCTTCTTTCAAGTTCGTGCTTGACAAAGGAATTTGCACGATCTAACGTTACGAAGTCAAATTGCAGTGGAAGCGATCATCTGTGTTTTAACAAGTACGGCGAAAGACTCACGAGGCGTCGTTTTTATACAACTGTTACTGCTCAACAGATCATTTCTTTTCCAGTAGTAATAATGGCGAGAGAAAATTCCAATAACTCGGTTCACTAAAGAGAGAGAGAGTGACAAAGTGTGTGTTTTGGGGGAAGGGGGGGGGAGGGTTGGGTTAAAGAATAAAACGTGGCACCGCACACTGGATTGCTGACAGTCTTCTATATTTCCTTCTTAATAGCACGTTTATATACTAATAGGAACGAACGTGTGATAAAGGAAATGAGGACCAGCAAATAGCGTAAGTTTATCAGTGTCAACCCCTAAAGACGTACTGGTAGCAGGAGAGTAGGTAAATTTAATATCCGAGTTCCCTCCCCGAAATGCCAAAACCGCATCGCTTTGGCTTCCGGGACGATGGCAGGGCGGCGGCCCTTCCTGTGTATTTTTATTAAATTTCTGTTACCTTTTGACATTGCACATGTTTGTGCGTAGATCTGTAACGTGTGCAGATGGTTATGCGACTATCGTACTGTATGGTGTAACGAGCTGTCACTTGTTTAAAAACACGCCTGAATAAAATTACCGGATGTGACGTCAGCATTCTGCAAGGGTACGCTCGGAAAGTTGTTTTAAATTTACACATGCCCACGGTTTGCATCCGTGTTGACTGCCTAAATATGTCAATAGCATTTCACGTATGTTTAATACCATACAAAAGACAGATTGGCAAGTCCGGTGTTCTGACAGTATTGCTGGCGAAAAATCAAGTATTATTGGATACGATGCCGTGTTGAGGGTAAATAGTTGTCGACAGTTCCAGGAAAAGCTTGCTGCTACCATTTTCAGGGTTCACCGAATTCAGGCAGAGAAAGTGTCAGAGCAGATTGTGTGCATGATCATGAATCATTTAAAATAGATTGAGTTACATTGACCCTGGAAATGGGAACGGCAGGCTCCTTCGAAACGTTAGTAAATATTTACCAATAATGATGTCATTATGTTTCTGAAGACTTGACTTATAACCTATGACTACTTTGAGAACTAAAATATTCCGAATCAATTAGTCTCGCAGTGAGTCATTCGATAAGTGAGATACTTTACTGTGACTGTGCATTAATTGTCATATATTTAAATTTTAGCATAAACATATATGAAATATGTGGGCCAGGTAGCGTAGTCGGTATAGCGACTGGCTACGGGCTGGACGGTCCGGGGATCGAATCCCGGTGGGGGCGTGATTTTCCGCACCTGTCCAGACCGGCCCTGGGGCCCACCTAGCCTCCTGTACAATGGATATCGGGTCTTTCCTGAGGCTAAAGAGCGGCCAGGACGTGACGCTGACCCCTCACCCCCTCCTAGTGCCGTGGTCAAGAAAGAGTAGAGCTATACCTCTACTCCCCCTGTGGGCCGTACTGTCTGTACAGAGCCTCAGTGCCTGTACAATGGTGCACTTTACCTTTACCTTTCATATATGAAATACAATAAAGTCAGCTGAAAAGATAGATAAAAAATACTATTTGTTATGACTGGAATAGAGAGGCTTCCTTAGGCCTGGGTTCCGTTTCGACGATCGGGGCGTAGGTCGACTTTGTGTTAAGTCGTTGATACTGTACATACACATCGATTGCCCACTTTATTATAAAACAAAATATAAAACCCGGACCAGACACACAAATACAGCACTCTGTGCAGCATGATATTAAACTGATGAAAACAATAACAAAGGACCGAACACAACGTCGACTCGTACGCATGCGCATCGCGTCGAACGGTCGCTGGGGTTACTGATTGTATTACGATCGTCTTTGTGGAAGTAAGTCGATGGTATCGCAAACTGCTAAGTGTCTGTAATAGAATGATACTTTGGTAATATAGTATCCAGGAATACGAATTCGAAATGATACAAATTATTAAACCCGTAACAAAGAAAGGTATTGAGACAGAAAACTTCCTAGATCAGGACACGGTGGAGCCTACTGGAACTGACATGGGTGTGAAGCTTCTGGTGGCTATTGCAGTTGAAAGAAACGAAGGAAAATACGTCTGAATAAAATAAGTGAAGATTCCAGTAATGGTAAAGCTACCTTTGAGGTAAGAAAGATTAAAAGGAAAGACAAAGGAACACACAGGCAGTGAATTTTATGACCAGGGAAGGTAGCGGAAAGAAACTTGATGCGTGACTTGAAGTTCTGACAGCCTGGTTGGAGATTTAAAGCTTTCAAGTATATGGCGGTTTGTGTGGTAACTAATATCAAAGTTTCGAAAGAACTCGTTAATTCTATTTTAATAGTAGATCAGAAGAGTCACTTGCGTTAAATAAGTTGCTGTTGTTGTTTGATTATTATTATTATTATTATTATCATCAACATCTCCTTTATGCAGGGTATTTATACTTGTATTCCTGAGACAAACTATGTCCCTGGAGAATACAGTGTTGCAGCTATTCTGTTGTTACTATTCATGGTGCTTATAACGTTAGTTTCAGTGTTGAATCTATTATACTTTTATATTAGTACTTTCCGAAGGATTTATGCTTTGCCCAATATGGCTGTTTTCTGTAGTTCCGTGACTTCATGATTTCCTGGTATGTTGCTCACGTATTTTCTGAATGACTTTGAAATAGTCCCAGTCGCCCCTATTATTACTGGTATCACCTTCGTTTTTACATTCCACATGTGCTGTATTTCTATTGTAAGGTCTTTATATTTTAGAATCTTCTCTGCTTCTATTTTAATCACATTTATTATTATTATTATTATTATTAGTAGTAGTAGTAGTAGTAGTAGTAGTAGTAGTAGTGGTAGTAGTAGTAGTATGTGGTGGTGATAGTGGTTGTGGTGGTGGCGGCGGCGGAGCAAGAACAGCTACTACTGGATTTCTGGATATATGCAATTTGATGTTGCCAGGACGCTCACCTAGCTCATAAAATGTCGCCAGGAGAGTTCCTGCAAGCAAGACGTTGAGAATATGAGAAGTGTGGAAGGGGGTGGGGTTTGTTTAGATCGAAGTCCTGTGTAGCAAGCCCTACACTTTACGACATCGAGGACCCAACACACGGCCCTTAATAGACCCTCACTTCAAAGATTCATCCCTGTAATAAAGAAACAACCTTCCTCTAGAAAAGCTGTTGTCGCCCTCTGAGAGTAACCATCAGCACATCCAAGTTAGGAGACTTCAGTAAAATTGTCTTGTGCCGTACCTGTGTATTAACTGTATGCAATATTTGTTTATATTAGTATCTAAATAAATAAGCAGAACCAGACACTTCAACGCGAAGAAAAAGATTATTTTCCTTGCTTAATTAAAGATATAGGGACTCCTGAGAATAGTTTCCTGTCTGTTTGTCTATCTGTCTCACATTTAAACCTTGAAGCAGGTGACCGATTTTCAGGAACCCTGTAATAAATATTATGCCATTGAAAGCCAGTACAAAGACAATTTTTAATTTCATTTTCGTAGGTTATAACAACACCGCGGAGGAACGAACTTCTGAGATGGGAGCGACACCAGCATCACGTTATTTAGTGTACTGAAAGATGTATGCTTTTGGAGCTTGAAAAAAAGTGCTGCATATTTTAAGACAGTTTTCTTGATGAACCTGACATAGTGTCACGACGGGAGCGCGGAAATTCTAGTGTCCTCAAGTTGGGTGACGACACGGAACTACTGGAGGGAAGCACATTAAATACACCATGAAGACAGATCAAAGTGTACTTGTCCATCGTGTATAAAATATTGTTTTAAACCAACAATCATAAATGTGGCGACGGTGCGAATCTTTGAAGTTTAGGCCAAAGACTCCCTAGTAAAAGGTCATATTTTGTTACAGTACGTGCATTTTGATTTAGACTCTAGCAGAAATGAGTACCAGGATTATTTCCTGGGGTAAAAAGCGGCCGGTGCTTAAGGCTGACAACCTTACCACCATCCTGAGTCAGTGTCACGTAATCTGGGAACCTTAACTTCCTGGAACCCTCTAGGCACCTCGGGTCTGTAATGGGACTGATTTACCTTTTTACATTTTGATTTAGATATTCCAGAATACACGCTGAGCATGACTGGACCTGCGAGAAACATGTAAGAACAGTGTTTTATAGGATATGAAGTGAAAGACGAAATTCAAATTTGGGTAGAAAACCTGATAATAGGTTTTATCTTTCGTTTCCTCCGAGTTCTTTCTGTTGATCGTGAAAGCATCAAGTAACCGTGGTAATGCATAGACACACCACACTCGGTAGGACTCCTCTGTGAGGGTCCTCGATCATACTCAGATACACCACACTCGGTAGGACTCCCCTGTGAGGTTACTCGATCATACTCAGACACACCACACTCGGTAGGACTCCCCTGTGAGGTTACTCGATCATACTCAGACACACCACACTCGGTAGGACTCCTCTGTGAGGTTCCTCGATCATACTCAGATACACCACACTCGGTAGGACTCCTCTGTGAGGTTCCTCGATCATACTCAGATACACCACACTCGGTATGACTCCTCTGTGAAGTTACTCGATCATACTCTGGTACACCACACTCGGTAGGACTCCTCTGTGAGGTTACTCGATCATACTCAGATACACCACACTCGGTAGGACAACTGTGAGGTTCCGCTATCATACTCAGACACACCAAACTCGGTATGATTCCCCTGTGAGGTTACTCGATCATACTCAGACACACCACACTCGGTATGACTCCTCCGTGAGGTTCCTCGATCATAGTCAGACACACCACACTCGGTATGACTACTCTGTGAGGTTCCTCGATCATACTCAGACACACCACACCCTGTAGGACTCCTCTGTGAGGTTTCTCGATCATACTCAGACACACCACACTCGGTATGACTCCTCTGTGAGGTTCCTCGATCATACTCAGACACGCCACACCCGACAGGACTCCTCTGGACAGGTGATCGACTCGTCGCAGAGACCACTACCTGACAACACTTAACCCAAGAGACAGGCATCAATGCACCCAACCGGATTCGGACTCGAAATCCCAGCAGGCGAGCGGTTGCAAACCCACGCCTTAGACCGCATGGCCACTGGGATTGATATCTAACATATGAAACTTATTAATTAACGTGTAGGAATTTCAGTGACTTGGATTGCCTTGCTTATATTTTCGAAGAGTGCCTACATCTGAAGCAGTTACACCAAATTTCAATATTTCACATTCTGCACTTAATTTATTTTCATACATTCATTTGTCTTGGTTTAAAGAGCGAAAAACCTTCGCGGAACTTTGTGGAGGTAAATGTCTTCAGACATTTTAGAGCTGCTTCAGAAACTTCAGAGTACCCAACCAAAAACTTGCAACCACAATTCAAGAATTCTTTGTTACTGGTATGAGAGTTTTCTCTTTTACGTTAGGGCCAGTTGGAAGTGCCAGCTCTTTCTTATCTTGCCAGTCGCAATCCAGACGGACAGCATTGAAGTGGCACAGAATAGGGACAAGTGGTTTGATCTTGTAAACATGGTATTTATCCTTCTGGATCCACGAAACGAGGGAATGTTATTGACTAGCTGAGTGACGATGAGATTCTCAAGCTCTCTTGCCATGGAAGTAGCTAATTTCGCGTTTAAACGAAATCCGGTGAAGACGAATAAATGTACGTTAGGATTCTTAATCAATAGTAGATTTAATATGAGAAAGGTTTAATGTAAGAATTACAAACAGATGCGCCGTAAAATGAGCAAAGAATGTTGCAGAACATAAATATCGCTATATTTATTGCTGCTTTCCTGCAGTGTTCGTAGTGAGGGAATTTAACTTCAAATGCCTTGACGCACACTAACACATTTTAACACCACCACTATGAGCTAGCAGTGACACTCAAATGAGAATAAAGTTTTCAAAGCAAATATAAGTTACCAAGCTATGCTTTATTCCGTCATACGTGGTTAAAAGTTACAGCGAGTTAAAACTCCCTGACCAAGAACAACATGCACTGTACCATCACCACTCCTAGTTGTACGGTTGGGCTTGCGGTCCTCAGTCTTCGGGCAAACACGTATAGTTATCGCTGTTCATAGTTTATTTACACAAACTGAGTAGAGGCCGGTGGTTATTAACTTGTTGCAGTGTGTGTGTGTGTGTGTGTGTGTGCGCGCGCGTGTGCGTGTGTGTGTGTTTGTGTGTGTGTGCCTATGTTGGAGGACTTGTTATTAACTTGTTAAAAGTAGACGCCACACACGCGGTCTCTCCAGGCAGTAGTTTCCAGGACACGCTAACATCACACAAAGAGTACGTGTGCTGAATTTCTCTCGTGCCGCTTGAAGCACTCGCCATGTATGCAGAGAGGATGTATTGTCAGCAAACAGCCTCTTAAGTCTGACGGAACAAACTTGGCTTGTGTTAACATAATTTCCACTGAACGTCGCATTGTTGCTGTTTGCACTACAGCTTCGTAGTCCAGGCGTTCTGGCGTCGACCCTCGATCCAACTAATGACTGTTGCGACTAAGATTATTAGTTTAGTTTAGTCTGGTCAAACAGATCTGCAAAACGTCCGCATCTCTCCCAATTCAACATTCCTCAGATTATATGCTATTTGACTTCTACAGCCTAGAAACTGTCACTGATTACAGTCGTATGTCCTAATATTATACCCATTTATGAACTTAATACATATCTGTGTGTTGCATGTGTGTATACGTAAGTATACACATATATAAGTGTATGTACGTATATATTTTGAGACAGACCAGCCTCGTGGTCTAGTGGTCAGAGTCTCTGACTACTAATCATGAGGTAGCGGGTTCGATTCCCAGCTCTACCGTGGGAAAATTTCCCTGAAGGGGAGGATTCCCGCGGTGACCATGGTCTGGGTAGGTTGGTAGAATTTAGGTTTACATCCTCATATATCACCACTCATTTCATCGGGACAACGTAACTGCGCCTCATGGGCGTCCCAACGTCAGAAGTAGGTTACACTACTGCCATGCCCAGGAGGGAGGGGAGGACCACGAAATCCACAAGGACATGTGGTGACATTGGACCAAAAAGAAAATATTTTGAGACACATTTCATTGTCGTGTAAAATATATCGGTGGAATACCAAGCGTTTGGAGAGGCTACAAAGAAATAGACAAATGGAACAAAACACGCGAATTCCCCTTTTGTAAAGTCAGGTCCTTATTTCTTTGAATAAAAAAAAAAACTCATATTTCTCTCGTTCAACACATGCTTGTTAACTACAGTCAGATCAAACACTTACGCTTGTTGTCTATTGCTTCTTATTAAGAAGCCTGTTACACGTGTCAGCCATGCGTTCCCGTGTTGAATAGCTCATAATACTGTTGAGGTCACGTGTCGGCATGACAAATTAGTGTTATTAGAACTTTTTGTGTCGCTTACCCTAGCATAAGTGTGGACTTGCCCGACATCGCTGCGGCAGTGTTATCACTCCACTTTTTCTACTGATGGAAAATGTAATTACTGCATCGAACTTCATCTGCATCGCAAATACACAAATATAATGCAACCATGGCATGATCTTCCATTGCTGCAGATTTCGGATGTAATTAACTTTGCTTTCAAAGCTTGTTTTCATGGGAGCTAGCAGAAGCTGTTCATGTACTAAACTAACTCAGTATATATATATGGATGGTTTAATTTAAATATAATTTGTAGCTAATTTTACTGTTCCGTAAGTGCAAGTCTCTCCGCACCATATATATTAGAGTAAATGTCCAAAACCTTCGCTTTAAATAAAACAGTCTGCTTTAAATTTTATATTTACCGTTGCATTGCGTTGGGTTTCTTCAACCGAGCCTGCTTTAAGTTTGCAGGGTGACAGAATTTTATTCAAGCTAGCTGCTTGCCTTCCCAGTATTATTTCGTGATCCCAGACACCCTTGTAGAACTGCACGGTATAGTTTATCGGTGCAGGCCAGGCTGGCTTAGGGGGGAAATTGAAATATACCTCGACTCACTCTTAACCTCGACGCTAGATGGATGTGAATGGTCTGTTGTTCACTAGCACCGATTAACCCCTCGAGAAAACGTTACCAGTTCCCGTTGAATAGGAGGCTGGCTGCACTTCAGAATCAGTCTGGATGATCTGGAGACGATAAAAATCTCTTAACTCTAGCTTGTACATCTGTCGTTCTGTACAATTCTCGTTTCTCCGTCTGTTCAAGAAAAAAAAAACCGAAAGACGGGACCTCAGTAGCACAGACACAAATAGTGGTGCAAGTTAATCATAGTGAAGTGAAGTTTTCCCGTTACAGGCCCGGTTTGGCCTAGAGGGTGGATAGAGGTATAGCTCTACTCTTCCATGACCGCGGCACTAGAAGGCGTGAGTGGTCAGCAGAACGCCCCGGCCGCACTTTACCCCCTGGAAAGATCCGGTACCCTTTTTACAGGAGGCTGGATGGGCCCCAGGGCCGGTCTGGACGGGCGGAAAAACTCGTCCACGCCGGGATTCGATCCCAGACCGTCCAGCCCGTAGTCAGTCGCTATGCCGACTGAGCTACCGGGCCTACAAGCTAATCATAGTACATACGTAAATTTGTAGCTATGGAAATCAAGGCACCCATGTTGTAGAAAAGTGTAGTGTAACTGTAATGAAGCGCGCTGAAATTACAGTGTATATTTGATAAAAACAACCTTCTTTGTAAGACATATCTTTAATAATATGCACTGAACGAAAGGAACGCATTTCTTCCAGTCATAATTTGGCCAGCTACAACATTCGGTGGTTGAGGTATTTGGCCCTCGGAGGTAAAATAAACCTTGATGTACTTTGTAAATATCCTTAATAGCTGCTCTTTTGACCTTTAGTTCTCCCATCCAGGCACCACGTTTCATAACGTTTAATGCAGCCAGTGATGTTATTGATGATTAGAAGAATTGAAAAAATGGGTGGAGCCTTACAAGGTGGACTCGGCTTTTTCCTCTTGACATGTCCTCCAGATATATCCAAGCCCCGAAGGATAACAGTTCTCACTTCTGGCAGTGATTCCATAGGGTACAACTTCATTGAGGGGGACCGCGGTGGCACAGTGGTTAAGGTGCTGTGCTACAAATCGGGAGGTCGCTGGCTCGATCCCAGCTGGTGTCAGTGGATTTTTCATTGACATAAAATCCTTCCGATAGCACTATGATCCTGGGTTTGACTCAGCCTCTAACAGAAATGATCACCAGGAGTATTTCCTGTGGGTAAAAACGGCCGGTGCATAAGGCTGACAACCTACCACCATCCTGTGCCGTTGTCACGAAATCTGGGAACCTTAACTTCCTGGAACCCTCTGGGACCCTCCGGGCCTGTAACGGGACTGCTTTACCTTTTACACCTTCATTGATCCATTGTTGCACCTTAACCTTTAAACGCAGAGTTAAATTCCAACTGCCATCTGTTGGCATTATTAGGAGCTCACCATATTCTCCACGTTAGCAGGGAAAGGGTTAAGCAAGGATTTAACTGAATGCGGCCAGACATGAAAGTTCCAGGCTCCAGTTATACTTTGCACTGTTAGTTCTTCTGTTGATTCGAACAAAAATTTAAATCACGATTTCGCTTCACATTCGCCCACTGTCCCTAGCTTTCTTCGGCTGTAGTCAAGGATACCATATCAACTGTAGTTCATAACCACTTATTTATTCTGTCCTTGACATGTAAATATGCCCTGTTGAAGATAATGTTAGGATGATGTGGTGCTGGTGTCTGTGACAGAATCCTAAAATGCTATTGTTTTGTCTAATTAGATATAATTAACATAGTAATTAACTGCTGGGTTCCATGCAAGGCGACGAATTTCTAAACTGGATGGGCGATTTTTAACTGCTCACAAAGGACCTACGCCGCGAAGTTAGTTATTTTAGAAAAATTCAAAAAAGAAGCCAGACATTTTGCTGATGTACCATAAATACAAATAATTCAGTATTCTTTTAAATCGAAAAGCTGATGTCTAATGCCAAGTTATGGAAGGTATGGAGCTTTGTTATCACACATTTTAGGGCACTGTGTACATACAGTATAAAAACTGTTCTGCTCTCTTCTGTCAATTCATTAACCTAAACCCTTTAAATCAAAGTGGTTACTTTACGTGTAATCAGCTTTAACTCTAAAAAATTCTGGGTCATACCAACACATTTTTATTTACGTGTTTAGTATGAATCGAGGAAAAAACAGCGTTAATTTTTCTTTACAGAATTATAGGTTTGATTTTTGTAACCGAGACGGGAAGTGTTAATTGCATGTGTGAACTGGATGTTCAGCTGTAACTTAGCTTCAAGTTGGTTTCTAAAATGTTAAAAGAGGATGTTGTTTTGCGATTAGGCAGTTCAGTATGATCTTTCATACAAGCTGAGTGGCTCAGTGTTAATGTTTGCAGTTCGGTAAGTCTCCCATCTCCTGTTAATGGAATAACGAATGACGTATACTCACTGTGTCAACAAGACTGTTGTGTGCTGCACGTAGAGTTATGTCTCTTGCGCCCAATTAAAGTAGGCCATGACAAGCGCAGTCAATAATACAAGGCATCCGGGCTTGTTGTGGAGCTGTGATTAATAGCCATTATCAAACAGTAGGTCTTGTTCGTGCGAAGTGCATCCGTAGAAGCTTCTGTCGCATGCAGTTCGTAGTTGTTTGAAGGCTTGACACTGTTACAGAGGAGGTTAATAGCTGTGTTCATAATTTCAAATAAAAATATGAAGAATTCTTCACCTTGAGGTCCATGGTATCAAACTAAAGAGTAGTGCCTTTCGTTATGCTTTCTATATGATCACCCTTCATAACTTTGTTGTCCCGACGCGCTCAGTCTGGTAGGTGATCCTCTTTCGGGAAACGGGTGTGGTTCAGCGAATCACATATATTTTCAATTATTTCTTTATACTTGTTGTTTTATTTACCGAATATATTTGTGATAAAATGAAAAAAAGTCGTGCCGTATCAAGTTAAACAACTAAATCATATTTTATTAAAATAATACAGTCACTTGTACTCCCACCTACACCACACCTGTACGCGACTCACTTCCTCCTTACTGGACTGCTAGCGTCCGTTATCAGCTTCTAACCGATTAGGCATTTAAATCTCTCCCATTCCACCTATCACCAACGGTTTTGAATATACGTTGACAGATTAAACCCAAAAAGTATGGATACGAACCGTCCGTAACTGACGCCAGCAATCCTAACAAACAACTATATCAAAAATGTTCGGCTACAGCTTACTAGTGACTACTGTAGTTACTTCATCATTGACAGCACTGTTGTGACTGATATTTAGCAATATTTCACAATTGGAGAGACTGTACAGGTTAAAGTATCGTGAGATTATCATCAGTGACAAGCTGGTTTTTCTGTACACAAAATACATAGAATTTACAAGTCTAGAGCAGGGGTTCTCAAAATTTTCGGTGGCGTACCACTAAATAAAATGTAACAGTGTGTTACCAATATTCCAATAATATTTATTAACTGCAATTGGGTTGCCACCCGGTGGCAGTGGTTATTTTACATGTATAAAAAAACATGAAATCGGTTACTACTGAATTTAAGTCGGGAGGGCTACATGAGAAGCGTGTAGTGGCAACTTGGAATCTTGGAAACCATCTCAGCATTTGCTTTTAGACACAGGGAAAAAGCAGAAATTGTAAAGACTGGCTGACAGCGGAGGTGATTTACGTGAGGCAAGCAGTGCCGTGTGTTAACACATACGTATAAGTGGATTATTTTTATTTTTTTAGGTTTTTATCCTTTTTATATTTCAACTTTTTATTCAGGCCTCCTGCCAGTACTGGCACTCGTGCTGTAGTTTGAGAAATCATGGTCTAGAACGTAGTTCACTTAAGCTTGACATACATAGGGCCGTGCTCCAAATATTATTTCTATAGTAAAACCAAATAGGTGCACCATAGTATCAAATTTATTTTATTTTGGAATGACACTCTACATGTTTCGGACGGTCTTTCCGTCCATCATCAGGAGTTCAAGCAACAGGCATTTGTCAAACAGATGCTGCTGTCTGCTTGCTAGCAAGCAGACAGCAGTACCTGTTTTACAAATGTCTGTTGCTGTGTGTACAGTCTTGAACTCGTAATGATGGACGGAAAGACCGTCCGAAACATGTAGAGTGCCATTCCAAAATAAAATAAATGATATATTTGTGCATCCAGTTGTTTTTACTATAGAAATTCACTTAATCTCTGTTTGTAAGTACTGTACATCATGTGATTGGAAAAGTCTTGGAACAGTACTTCAAGTTATTCTTATATGTATTCCTCCCTAACGTCCGGAATCCGGATCTCGAAAATTGGAGTATTGAAATTGGCTCCAAAATATTCTGTTTCCCTTTTTTTTTATTCAAATTCTAAATAAATTTTTAAAAGGCGTACGTACGATCAGAGACACAAAATTTCCATTTGGTGCGCTCTTTTCGTAAATCCGATGCGTCGTGGTCAAGCACATAAAGTACCCCTTCCTGTCTGGACACTTTCGAGTTCAAATCTTGACGCTTATACCGTCCGTTTTGACAGGAGTTTACGAAGTTTTCTCCGTTTCTGCAACCAAAGCCAGGGCTTGTAACTTAAAAAAAAACATTCATTACCGCTTTCTTCCACATGCTGTCTAATGTGTCATTGACAGGTCATCTAACATGCGACGTCAAGTTAAACGGGCTGCACTTGAACAATCGTCATAACGTATTTCAGATGAAATTAACCTTTGCACACGATGTGGTGGTGTCAGCCCTGCCGGATTATAACTTAATGTAACCAGGCCGACCAGTTGTGAAAAGCTTATGTTAGCAGTGTTCTAAGACATGGAAACAACTGCTAGCGTATACAGAACACAGTCACCGATGTACCAATCTAAACTGGACCGCAATGATTTCATACAGTTCGGTAATTACGAAAAATTGAAGAGCACAAAAATTGATGAATGCCCATAGGATTAAAATGTGAGGAGACACATTGTTACGCTCGGAGGGCCAAGGGACAGTGTGTCACTAGTCATAGTACAGTAAAAAAGGAAAAGTATTCCCGTTACAGGCCCGGCGTGGCCCAGAGGGTGGGTAGAGGTATAGCTCTACTCTTCCATGACCGCGGCACTAGAAGGGGGTGGGTGGTCAGCAGCACGTCCCAGCCGCACTTTACCCACGGAAAAGACCCGGTACCCATTTTACAGGAGGCTGGTGGGCCCCAGAGCCGGTCTGGGCGGGATGAAAATCTCGTCCCCACTGGGATTCGATCCCGGACCCTTCAGCCCGTAGTCAGTCGCTATACCGACTGAGCTACCGGGCCCGCAGTCATAGTACAGTAATATCTGGAAATGACGTATCAAAAATACTGTAACCTGCAGTACGTGTGTTTTTGGTGATCGGTAAATGTTTTAGTCCCTGAACATTTTGAGAAGGGATTACTGTGTTTAATGTAATATAGTTGGTATATAGGACAGTGCGAATTTCATTTTCTAGACGTAGAAACAGCTCCTTCTCGATTCCTTACCCAGTTAGACTAAAACCCATGGCTGTAGACTGTATGGTAAGACCGCCTTCCGTTATGTTAGCAGGTACGCTTGGTACCTCAGTGAGGCCCAACAATATCTATTGATATCTTGCGTCAGCAAGAGCACAATAGGCGATGCAGGAAATAAGAGCAGATATTGTTGCATCATTAAATTGATGGTGCCGGGATTCTCCCGTAAGTAAAAGTCACATAACTCAGTTACGGTAGGCGCCGGAGAACGCGTAGACAAATAACCTTGTTCACCTCGGAAAGATCGACCGGAAATTAAACCGGAAGTTTCCTGTTTCTTCACAGGAATATCCTTTCGAATAAACTGTTAAAATACACATTTTAAAGAGGAACTTTGCATATTGACAGACACCTTGCATCACCAATACAAACAAGCGGAATACGTGCCCCATCTAATGCCACACATATACACGGACGCCTTGCATCTGCAGTACAAAGGAGCAGAATACGTACGCTATCATTTACTAGACATGTTCTACAAGGGTCAAGAATTCTTAAGATTTTACGTAAATAAACTATACTTATGTTTGTTTAACAATGCAACTAACAAATCTGTTGGTGTGAAGTTAATCACTTTACAGGTATGGCCTAATATTATGTAACAGACAGATATCACAGAAGGTTCAATTCATGAAGCAATCATCACAATCTAAAGCGTTTCAAACAAAAAACTATAGATGCAGCAGTAATCTGTATGTTGTGTAAAACAGGATTATCAATTTTGTTTAATGATTTGTGGTTCCTGAAAAAAAGTGCCATTTCTGAAATTATCTTCTTGTCAGATACAGTATATTGATTTGCTTCCTTGTAAGATACAGTTTATTGGCTCTAATTTGAATTAAAATTAAATATGCTCAATAGGTTTTATGTAGACACAATAACAAATTTCCCCGAAATTCATAAAGTGGTTCCTACAATAAAACGCGTTTTGAAATACATTTGTTCATGTAATTGGCCGTTTCGTGAGGATTAAACAGATTGACGAAATGTACAACTGAATTCTTGCTAACATCAGGTAAGAATTTTAGTCCTTTCAAACTGATATTTAGAACCATAAAATATATAATTTACATTTTTTTTGTGTCTGTCTCGTTTAGTGAACAAGGAGGGGGCTTTCACTAAACATGTAAATAAGGGAATGAAAAAAAAATAATGAAGAAAAAATGCACATAATTGAACTATGTTTTGAACTTAAAATTCTTATCATTTTTCTGTACTTTATTGACAAGTGCACTGACCTTGTTACTCGCCCGATCACAGTAATAATTCGGCCACAGACTCAAAAGAATAGTTACGATCTGTTTTACATCACGGAAACAAGATCGCCTGGCTCACACTCTTATGTTACAGAGAAGTTTTTAAGGTCACGGTAGTGGTGTCTGCATTAAGATCGCCCAGTGAGTGACATACGGAAGTAAATGATGGATTAAAATTCACTTAGACACTAGACGTAACATGTTAACCGAGTTTTAGTGACACGGTATGACACGGTATTTTATTGACTTTATGAAATATTTGAAACGTTCCTTGTTCATTAATACATTGAGTCTTTCTGGAAAGCTTAAGTGTACTATCTTCTTTTCGTATTATTGGACGAAATTTTCTGTTATTAAACATCGAGTGTCCAGTAACTTTTGTGCCACCTTGCAGTAAGTGGCACTGTCGCCGGAGCTTCCAGCACAAAATTCGAAACATTTTTTTCATTAGTAGGTCTGAGAAATTAAATTCGGAATTAGAGTATTACATCCATCCCTGAGCACCGAAGCTGAATCCAACCTAGATTTACGCAGATGATGTTGGTCTTAGTATGACATCCACATTGATTCCAATACGAACACGCAAAATCTTATTATGATGCTTGATTGAAAGTGGCAGTTCGTCCGTGTAAAGCTTTTTACACATCAAGCCTTGGTCTGCCAGTCCCAGATCGCGAAAAAGTCTGAGGTTGATTGCCTCCAAATCCCTTCTGCATTCTCAGAGGGAATGTTATTTGGTATTGCAGATGGAGTTTAGGATGTCATTGAATGGACGATATTGTAACAAAAACTAAATATTACTGTTGTTACTACTGTTATTAAACAAATATGAACCGTTGTTGAATCGGTGTAAAATTATGCAATGGGCCTGAGAGAGTAGAATGAAATTGTTAATTTGAATGAGGTTTTGAAAGACCGAAGGGGATGTTTTACGAACACGAAGCCATTTTTCTAAGTCCTGTGCTGATTACTTGCTTCAGAATTTCAATGTTTTGTCTCTTCGTACGTCAATTCTTACGTACCAGCCAGTCATCATTCTTAAGGGGCACTGCAGCCGTAAGGCTTAACGTCTGCACTTCGTCAGCCATCTCATTCTTTTCTAATTAAAAACTTTTCTCTCTCCAACGCCACTTTTAATAGGAAAAACAGCGCCAGCATTCAAGTGAACTTATTCCTATTTGTTGTACAGTATGATTTTCTGCTTTGTTTTGTTGCTGGCCTCACAGTAGTATTACTTTGTACTGTTATTCGTCCCAAATGTTTTGTACTTCTACTTATTTGTGGGTTCACTTGCCTGCTGTGGCTGACGTAGAAACCTAACTGCCATTTATAACAGGGAAATCGAGTTCAGAGTTCCAAACAAACTATTTAGGAATAATGTTTTGGAATGTAGTTTATCCGCATCCAGGGAAATCTTTGTGCGTCCGTACCGCATACGTAACACTAAGACTTTAACAAAACTTGCTTCCCAGGCTTTAAACTGAAAATGGTTATCCTATCCCTAAAAGTTAACAAGTCAGTGATTATGTAGACGTATACTGTAACTTTAAATATTTATGTAGACGTATACTGTAACTTTAAATATTTATGTACACGTATACTGTAACTTTAAATATTTATGTAAAAGTATACTGTAACTTTAAATGTTTATGTAGATGTATACTGTAACTTTAAATATTTATGTAGACGTATACTGTAACTTTAAATGTTTATGTAGATGTATACTGTAACTTTAAATATTTATGTAGACGTATACTGTAACTTTAAATATTTATGTACACGTATACTGTAACTTTAAATATTTATGTACACGCATACTGTAATTTTAAATCTTTACGTCTAATACGTTTAGCACAGTGGTTAAGGTGCCGTGTTACAAATCGGAAGGTCGCTGGTTCGATCCCAACTGGTTTCAGTGGATTTTTCATTGATATAAAATCCTTCCGATCGCACTATGGCCCTGGGGTCGACTCAGCCTCTAACAGAAATGAGTACCAGGAGTATTTCCTTGGGGTAAAGACGGCCGGTGCATAAGGCTGACAACCTACCACCATCCTGTGCCGTTGTCACGAAATCTGGGAACCTTAAATTCCTAAGAATCCTCTGGGCCTGTCCAGGCCTGTAATGGGACTGCTCTACCTTTACCTTACGTCTAATAAGTGTATTACATCCAGCAACTGCAACAAGTGATGGATCACCTTGTCACTTGTTAAAAATTAAATAAAATAATTTATGTGCAAACACTTCACTCTTATCATATTGATGAGTTCTGGGAATGGAGGTTCTCTCTTGTACCTGATCACAGTCTGTATTAATTAGCGTTACACAGTATACGTCAGCACAATAATTTTTTATTCTTAAGCAAGGCTACATGTTTCGACTAAATCTTCAGGCCCTTACCTCACTCTTCCGTTACCAGATGCTTTGCCCACTTTGGGATCCCATAGTGTTTGCAATTGTGGAATACATCTAGTTAAAACTTTCTAAAAAGGTTTTGATTTTGTTTATAAATTGTGTTATTTACAGATTGTGTCTAAACATTAAAATATTTAAAAAATTCTTCCTTAACGGTGCGTTGATGAGCATCGGGTATTCAACTGTGAGTTCCGTTGTCGTATTATGGCTGATGTTGCGGTACGTCTATATTTTCTGTTTGATAATACGACAACGGAACTCACAGTTGAATACCCGATGCTCATCAACGCACCGTTAAGGAAGAGTTTTTTTAAATATTTTAATGTTTAGACAGAGTCTGTTAATAACACATTTTATAAACAAAATCAAAACCTTTTTAGAAAGGTTTAAGTAGATGTATTCCACAATTGTAAACACTATGGGATCCCAAAGGACCGCCACTGTGGTCTAGTGGTCAGAGTTTCTGGCCACAGATACAGAGGTCCCGGGTTCGATCCCCGGCGCTACCAGATTTTCTGAGTAGTAGTGGGTCTGGAACGGGGTCCACTCAGCCTCGTGAGCCT
>Ga0131853_10002804_pt1 | contig 31229 bp, 31 predicted proteins | sample TergutLab28metaG_FD_92764 | JGI IMG/M metagenome (GOLD analysis project Ga0131853, IMG submission 92764) | Labiotermes labralis P1 segment gut microbial communities from Petit-Saut dam, French Guiana - Lab288 P1 (version 2) (version 2) | ecosystem: Host-associated > Arthropoda: Insects >... | reverse complement strand
GATGAGCCGTCTATGGGGCTTGCCCCGCTGATTATTGCAGAGCTGTTTGAGAAGATCGTAGAGATGAACAAGCAGTTGGGGCTTACGATTTTGCTCATCGAGCAGAATGCCCGCTTGGCGATGCGTGTGTCGGACTATACCTATGTCATCGACCAAGGCAGAATCAACATTGAAGGGCCGTCTGAGGAAGTGCGGAACAACCCGGATGTGATCAAGACATACCTGGGCAAGTTCGCGAAAACAGATTCCTAAGGGCCTTGTAGGGGCGCACAATGGCCGCCCGCAATGGCTGTAAACTTTATGACGAAAGGATGTGTCATAACATGAAAGGTCTCGTAAAATATGAGGCAGGGCCGGGGCATATGGAGATTCGGGAAATACCTGAACCCTCCGCCGGCGCTGGTCAGATTAAGATTCAAGTGAAACACGCGGGCATCTGCGGGTCGGATCTGCATATCTACCACAGTGACATTGCGATTCCGGTGCGTCCGCCGGTTGTGGTGGGGCATGAGTTCTCAGGTGTCATCACGGAACTTGGTGAGGGCGTGACAGGCTTTGCAGTGGGGGATAGGGTCGTCTCTGAGACGGCATATATCTATTGCGAAACCTGTGAATATTGCCGTGTGGGCTTCTTTAACCTGTGTAACAATCGCCGTACGTTGGGCTACTGGTTTGATGGCATTTTCGCGCCGTACACTGTTGTGCCGGCGGGGCGGGTACATAAGATTCCGGATAATGTATCGGATATTTCCGCTGCAATGACAGAGCCGCTGGCTTGTGTCTGCCATGCGGTGTATGATCTTTGCCGCATTGTCCCCAATGATTTGGTTTTGGTTACAGGCCCTGGTGCTGTGGGTATCATGGCGATGCAAGTTGCCAAGGCGCATGGTGCGCGGGTTATCGTGAGCGGTATGAGCGTGGATGCGCCGCGCTTGGAGCTTGCGAAGAAGCTGGGCGCTGACATTGTGGTGGATATCCAGAAAGAGAATCTGGAAGAAATCGTCATGGCGGAATCCAATGGTTACGGTGCGGATGTTGTACTGGAGTGTTCAGGCGTTGCGCCTGCGATTGACAGTGCGCTGAATCTCATCAGAAAGCGCGGGTACTTTACGCAAATTGGTCTGCCGGGGACGAAAATTGACTTTGATATCGCGAAGATTTGCTTCAAAGAACTGCACTTTACCGGCTCTCTCGGATCACGGAAGAGCAGTTGGGAACAGGCGCTTGCGCTACAGACACGCGGGCTGGTTGATCTTGAGCCTCTTGCTGACGTGCACCTACCCCTCAGCGAGTGGAAAGAGGCGTTTCGACGGTTTGAAGCGAAAGAGGGCTGTAAAATATTCCTTGACCCGCAAGTTTAAGTTGCTCTCCCCGCCGCAGGCGAGGAGAACAACAAGCTGAGAAATAAGAAAAGGAGAGTAGATCATGCAAACGATCACAGAAGCAAAAGTTTCTGAACTAAATCAGATGTGCAAGCAGATGCGTGTTGACTTAATCAAGCTGTTACACGGCATTCAAACAGGCCATCCGGGCGGTTCGCTGTCCGTGTGTGAGATATTGGCTGCTTTGTATTTTGAAGCGGCAAGTGTAGATCCGAAGAACCCCAAATGGGCGGGGCGTGACCGAATTATTTTGACCAAAGGTCATGCTGCCCCTATGTTATACTTCATGCTGGCGGAGAAAGGCTTTTTCCCGAAAGAGGATCTGGCCTGTCTGCGTCAGATGGGGTCGCATTTGCAAGGTCATCCATGTGCGAAAGCTACGCCGGGGGTTGAGATTTCATCCGGGCCGCTGGGTGTTGGCTTGTCGGCGGCTGTGGGGATGGCGCTGTCCCTGCGTTTGGACAAGAATCCGGCGACGGTGTACGCCATCTTGGGTGATGGTGAGCTAAATGAGGGAACAGTTTGGGAAGCTTGTATGAGTGCGGCGAAGTTTAAGCTGGATAATCTGGTTGCCATCGTAGATGTGAACCGGGTGCAGCTTGACGGCACTTGTGATGATATTATGCCCATGGGCGATCTGCGGGCGAAGTTTGAAGCCTTTGGTTTCGAGGTTCTGGCGTGTGACGGGCATGATATTGTGGCGCTTTGCGATACCATGGCAAAAGCCAAAACGGTGTCCGGCAAGCCTTGTGTGATTCTGGCGGACACGGTAAAAGGCAAAGGTGTTTCCTTTATGGAGGGGCAAAATGCATGGCATGGCGCGCCCATTGGGAAAGAACATCTGGAAACAGCAATGAACGATTTAGGAGGTAAAGCCTAATGTCTAAGACGATTCGGGACGCATACGGTGAAGCCTTATTGGAATTTGGCAAAGAGAATCCACGGGTTGTGGTGCTGGATACGGATGTGTCCGGCTCAACGAAGTCCGCTATTTTCGGCAAAGGCTGCCCGGAGCGGTTCTTTAATATGGGAATCGCGGAAGCAAACATGGTTGGCGTAGCGGCAGGTATGGCGGCGGAGGGTAAGATTCCCTTTATGAATACCTTTGCGGTGTTCTTAGCCAGCATTGGCCTGCTGGGTGCGCGTGCATTTGGTTCATATTCTGAGCTCAACATGAAATTCATGGGCGCATACGGCGGACTGTCGGATTCTTTTGACGGGCCGAGCCATCACTCTATCGAGGATATTGCGGTGATGCGCGCATTGCCCAACTTCCAGGTGTATGTGGCATCTGATAACGCCCTCACAAAGTGGCTGGTGAAAAATGCCATTGATGTGGATAGCCCTATGTACATTCGCCTATCCCGCAACGCAGTGCCGAGCTTATACGCAGAAGATGAGACCTTTGAAGTTGGGAAAGGCAAGATCGTCCAAGAGGGGACAGATGTTAGCATTATCTCTTGCGGTGTGATGGTACATGAGGCTATCAAAGCGGCTCAGGTTTTGGCTGAAAAGGGCATCAGTGCCCGAGTGGTTGACATGTTCTGCATCAAGCCCATTGATCGCGCACTCATCCTAGACTGTGCGGCGAAGACGAAGCTGATCGTAACTGCGGAAGAGCATAACATCTATGGCGGCTTAGGTGGTGCGGTTGCGGAAGTGCTGGCGGCAGAGGGTGCGTCTGTGAAGCAGCATTTTGTTGGTATTGATGACCAACATGCGGAAACAGGGGACTATGCGGCGCTACTCCATAAGTATCAAATGGATGCGGATGCCATTGCGGCGTCTGTGTTAAAGGGACTTTAAGATGAAGCAGGCAATACTAAATGCGCCTTTCACAGTGACACTGTGTGAGGCGCAGATGCCTGTCATCGGGGCGGATGAGGTGTTATTGCGCGTCACACATGTGGGGGTTTGCGGGTCAGATATGCAAATGTACCACGGGAAGCACAAATACGCCACATTGCCGGCTGTGATCGGGCATGAGGCGGCGGGTGTTGTGGAAGCCGTGGGTGCGGATGTGACCGGCTTTGCACCCGGTGATAAAGTAGCAGTCCAGCCCCAGCTTGTGTGCGGGACGTGTTATCCCTGTGAAATTGGACGGGAGAATGTTTGTGAATCTCTCAAGGTGATGGGTGTCCATGCGGATGGCTTTGCGGCTGAGTTTGTAGCCATCAAGCCATCCATGTTACACCACTGTCCGGCGGATATGCCCTTGGAGCTTGCCGTTATGGCTGAACCTGTGGCGGTGGCGGTGGGCGCTGTGAGACGCGGCGCGTATGAGGGGGCGAACATTGCCGTTATCGGTGCTGGTATCATTGGAAATCTGATCGCACAGGTGGCGGCGCATATGAGCGGCCGTCCTGTGTTGATTGCGGATATACAAGAAAAGCGTCTGGCGCTTGCGAAGCAGTGCGGGATCAGCCATACGGCGGATTTGACGAAGACCTCCCTCAAGGAAGCCATAGCGGAGACATTCGGTGCGCGGAAAGCGGATATTATCATTGACGCGGCGGCGGTGCGGGCGAGTTTTCAAGATGCCATCGGGGCAGCACGTCCGGCTTCGCAGATTATCATTACGGGGAACTACAAGGAAGAAATGGCCTTGGAAGTGCCGCTTTTGCAACGGCGTGAGGTTGACTTGATTGGACATATGATGTATACTCCGGCTGACTTTGCCCTCGCCATTGACTATCTGGCAAAGGGCATTGTGAAAGCGGATATGCTCATCACCAAGCGATATCCCTTGGACGAGACGGCGGAGGCGTTTACCTATGTGGACGAGAATCCTGCTGATATTATGAAAGTGCTGATTGAAGTTTAAGAGAGCCTGTTATTCTCCCCAACCTAGGCGGGGAAATAACAAAAAATCATTTAAAGGAGGCAATAAATATGCGTGATCCGATTCAAAAGTATTTCAAAGTGGGTCTCATTGAGTTTATGGCGTACCCCGCCGGGCTCAAGGGGGAAGACCCGGACATTGTGCACCGTGTGAAGCAAATTGCTTGCGATGATTATTTTGACGCAATTGAGATGACCTGGATCAAAGACGATGCAAAGCGTAAAGAGGTGGCGAAGATTTTGGAATCTTCCCATATGACCGTCCTCTACGGTGCGCAGCCGCGTTTGCTTACGACAGGCATGAACGCAAACCACATAGACGAAGCCGAGCGTTTAAAGGCAGAGGCGACTTTGCTTGAGGCAGTGGACGAAGCGGCGGAAATCGGTGCGACTGGTCTTGGGTTCTTATCCGGCAAGTGGCAGGAGGAAACCAAGGAAGAGGCCTATGCGCAACTGCTTAAAACGACACGGGCGGTCTGTGACCATGCCAAGACAAAGGGTATCTTTGTTGAGCTTGAGGTGTTTGACTTTGACATTGACAAGGCGTCTCTCATTGGCCCTGCTCCCTTTGCGGCGCGGTTTGCTGCGGATATGCGTACCACGCACAGCAATTTTGGCCTGATGATAGACCTGAGCCATATTCCCATGACTTATGAATCCAGCGAGTTTGTCGTGCGGACACTGCGTCCGTATCTGACGCATTTCCACATTGGGAACACCGTATGCCAAGACCCATCGGCTGAGGGGTACGGCGACATGCATCAGCGCTTTGGTTTCCCCAACGGCTCAAACGATGTGGCGGAGGTCTTGGATTTCTTGCGTGTGTTGAAAAACGAGGGCTTCTTCAATGCGGAGAATCCATATGTGCTGTCATTTGAAGTGAAGCCGTGGCAAGACGAAGACCCGGACGTTGTGGTTGCAAACGCGAAACGCACACTAAATCGTGCTTGGGCACTATTGGAGGACTAAGAGATGAAGATTGTAATTTTAGATGGATACACTGAAAATCCCGGGGATCTGAGCTGGGAAGGCTTTGAGAATCTAGGCGATTTGACCGTTTATGACCGTACCCCTGCCGATAAAATCGTAGAGCGCATCGGGGATGCGGAAGTGGTTATCACCAACAAGACCCCCATCACCGCTGGGACGATGGATGCTTGCGGCAACATCAAGTACATCGGCGTGTTGGCGACTGGCTACAATGTGGTAGATGCACCGGCTGCCAAGGAGCGGGGCATTCCTGTTTGTAACATCCCGACTTACGGCACAGAGGCGGTTGCACAATTTGCGATTGCGCTCTTGCTGGAAGTTTGCCATCATGTGGGTGCGCATAGTGACGCTGTTCACGCGGGGCGTTGGGAAAACTGTGAAGACTGGTGCTTCTGGGATTACCCCCTCATCGAGCTTGCGGGTAAGACCATGGGTCTTATCGGCTTTGGCCGTATCGGACAGGCGACTGGTCGTGTGGCAAAGGCTTTGGGTATGAAAGTCATCGCGTATGATGAGTTCCAGAATGATGCTGGGCGCGAGATTGGCGAGTATGTGTCTTTGGATGAGTTGCTAGAGCGTTCGGATGTGATCTCCCTCCACTGTCCGCTCTTCCCATCCACAGAGGGGATCATCAATAAGGACAATATTGCAAAGATGAAAAATGGTGTCATCATCATCAACACTTCTCGTGGCCCGCTGATTGTGGAGCAGGATTTGGCAGACGCGCTCAATAGCGGTAAAGTCTATGCTGCGGGTGTGGATGTTGTGTCCAAAGAACCCATTGAGGGGTCGAACCCATTGCTCAAGGCGAAGAATTGCATCATTACGCCCCACATCGCATGGGCGCCGACGGAAAGCCGTGCGCGCTTGATGGGGATTGCGGTGGATAGTTTGCAGGCCTTTATCAATGGAAGTCCCATCAATGTTGTGAACAAGTAGGGGATAGGGAGAAAAAGAGACGCGAAAGCGTCTCTTTTTTTGCCGTAGGGGCGTTATTATGGAAATTTCTGGATGGATATTATTTTGATTGCTCCAAAACCTATTTGTGAGGTGATTTTAAATGGCAAATAAAAAGACGCGAAATGAGCAGAGGAAAAATAACGATACAACGCCCCCGGCGCGGCGGAAGGCTAAGTCTGCAAATCCGGCTGGGCATGTTGCTGAGCCGCCCAAAGGCGCTCAAGTGAATGACGATAATCGTGTGATTCACGCGGAAGAGCCGAATCGGGATGATGGGTAAGTACCGGTACTGTAGAGCAGCGCCAAGTGGGTTGACGTAGCTATGTAGGGGCGAACTGTGTTCGCCCGCTATAATTGCGGCCACTGCGGGCGAACACAGTTCGCCCCTACATAAAGTTAATCCACTATAGTTGCCCACGCCCCTATAATAGGTTTGTTAGTCTTCTTTTTTATGGGCTTCTTCCTGTTTTCGCTCCGCTTCCATACCATGGAGGGCATCTTCCCGCCGTTCATTTTTGGCTTCGAGTTCTGCTTTGACCTCCGGATTATCCGTTCGGGCTATCATTTCGTCGGCCGCTTCCATATTGCGTTTTGTGGCATCCATGGCGGCCTTGATTTTGGCGGCATTGTCTCTGCGGTCATCTGGTTTTGGTTTGCTCATGTTGGTTTGTCCTTTCCGCTGTTGTTTGGCTATAGTATGTGTGCCAAGTATGCGGTTTATCCTGAAAAAGAAAAAAGCTCCTTTTTCAAAGGAGCTGTCAGCGTTAGCTGACTGAGGATTGTTTTTTGCGGACGTTGGTGTAGGGGCGGCATTCTGCCGCCCGCGGGCTTGCGGGCGAACACAGTTCGCCCCTACGGAGTGCGGTGGAATCTGCTACAAATCCTCCGACAGGCGACGTCTGCCACCTCCTTTTGGAAAGGAGGTTTGTCTCTCTTTTGAAAGACGGAAGGAGTTGTCTCCTATCCTAACCCATAAACGCGCCGCCGTTTACGTCCATGGCGGAGCCTGTGATGTAGCTTGCTTCCTCAGATGCCAGGAAGCAGACGGCGGCGGCGATTTCTTCGGGTTGGCCTACGTGGCCGATGGGGATGCCCCGGCGGAGACCTTCTAGTTGTTCCTCCGTCCAGTCCATGATCATCTCGCTTTGGGTTGCACTGGGGCAGACGGCGTTTACTGTGATTTTGTACTGGGCCAGTCTGCGGGCAAGCCCCCGTGTGAGGGCGATTGCGCCGCCTTTGGAGGCGGAGTAGGGGACGCCGGCTTCAAATCCGCCGGTACGTCCTGCCATGGAGGCCACGTTGACCACTCTGGGGGAGATGCCCTCTTTTAAGTATGGCAGGGCTTTTTGTACGAGGAAGAACATGCCTTTTAGGTTGATGGAGAGCTCTCTGTCCCACTCGTTCTCGGTCACGTCCTCCACAGCCTTGGAGTACAAGATGCCTGCGTTATTTACGACTACGTCAATTGCGCCAAACGCTTTGACTGTTGTTGCGACGGCGGCTTCCAGATCGGCGACTTTGGCTACATCGCAGGCAATCCCGATGGCGGATGCACCTGTTTGGCGGAGTTTTTCGGCAGATTCTTTGGCGAGGGCTTCATTGATGTCAAGGAGCGCCACGGAATAGCCGTCCTTGGCGAAACGTTCTGCGACTGCGAAGCCGATTCCCCGGGCTGCACCTGTTACGATGGCGACTCTTTTACGCTGATTCATGGTCTTTCCTCCTGCTTGTTATCAAGTGTTAAAATATGTGCTTTTCTCATAAAATCATTATAGGGGGAGAGGGGAAACAAAGTCAAGAGAAAGCGTGCTTTTTTATTGACTTTTTTGCTGATTTGATTTAAAATAAATGAGAAGAATATGCTATATAACGTTAAATTTAAAACAATATGTTTTGAGAGGATTGATTGTAAATGCATACACAAAACTATTTCTCCTGGCTCACGTCCGAAACCGTTTCCAAATGGACAAATGATTCCGGCATACTGGCACAAAATATTGCGGCAACGAAGATTGGTGCAGTCGGCTGTACGACGAATCCGCCCCTTTCTTTTGAGGCATTGACGACAGATACGGCACTATATGCCGAGGGGCTTGCTAAAATTGACAAAAACTTGCCGGATGACGAGTTTGCTACAGAGGCCATGGGGCTTGTGATCAGACAGCTTTCCACCCATTATCTGCCCATGCACAAGGAAAAAGGTACCTATCACGGCTGTGTGCGGGCGCAGGTACGTCCCAGCTTGCGCAATGACGCAGAGGGTATGCTAAAAGCCGCTAAGCTTTTTTCAAGTTGGGGCGAGAATGTGATGGTGAAAATCCCTGTGACAGAGGCGGGCATCTGGGTGCTGGAAGAACTGGCGGCGCTTGGGATTCCCACGAACCCGACGGTGACCACCAGTGTGTCTCAAGCGGTTGCGGCGGCAGAGGCGTATGAGCGGGGGATTGTCCGGGCGAAAGCCGCCGGGATCACACCGGCTTGGACGACAGAGGCCATCGTAATGGGGCGTTTGCAGGATTATTTGGCGCAACTAAACGAAGAGCGAAGCGCGGGTCTGGCCACCACTGATCTGGAGTGGGCTTGTATTGCTTTTGTCAAGCGGACGCGGGAGATTTTCAAGAAAAAGGGCTACGCAAGCGTCATGCAACCGGCGGCGTTTCGTAGTGCGCTGCAAGTGGAGCAGATTTCCGGCGCGGAATTTTGCTCTACCATCCACCCGAAAGTGCAGCAAATGGTGGAAGAGGCGGACGCGGCAGGGACTTTGAAGCGGGAAGCGCTCATTGACGCGCCTGTTGACAAAGCGGCGGTGGACAGAGTGTGCTTGGCTTTCCCCGAATTTGTCGCGGCCTATGAGCCGGATGCCATTGCGGTGAAAGACTTTGCTACGTCAGGGCCAACCCAGATGACATTGGACGGGTTTGACCAGGGTTGGCAGAAGATCTTTACATTGAAGAAGTAGGATGATAGAATGCATAAAAGCCATCGACGATTTGTCGATGGTTTTTTAAGTCCGGCAGTATTGGGCTTGACCGAAGATCGCAAGAGATGCAAAGAAAACCGTTTTTCATTTCCTTATCATGATAAGGGAGAGGAGGGATTGCATGGATTGGTTGAAAGGTATGAACAATGTCACGGCGCACATCGAAGAGAACTTGACAGAGGCCATACAATATGAGACTTTGGCGCGTATGGTGGGGTGTTCTGTCTATGAGTTTTCGCGGATATTCTCATTCATGGCGGGTATGTCTGTCTCGGAATACATTCGCCGGAGACGATTATCCCAGGCGGTTTTTGATATCCAGAACGGGGACGAGAAGATCATTGACATTGCGTTGAAATACTGCTATGAATCACCAGCGGCGTTTACGCGGGCGTTTAAGGAACTGCATGGGACTGCGCCTTTGTCTGCACGGCGGGCAAGCGTGCCTTTGAAAACTTATCCGGCGATCAACTTCGTACTCACAATAAAAGGAGTGAATGCAATGAATTTTAGAATTGAGAAAAAAGAGGGCTTTCAAGTCATGGGTTTGTCGGGGTACATTGCGGGTGAGCTTGTGGATGGGATGCCCTTGCTTGTGAAAGCGTTTTTTGAAGATTACTACCCAAAGCTCAGCCCATATTATACTGCGCCGTTTCAACAGGTCAGCGTGTATGATTTCCAGTCGGTGGACGACAAGTGCAAGGTGATTATCGGCGCGGAATATCGGGGCGAGAAGCCTGATGGGCTGGCCTTGGATATGAAAGATGTTCCCGCTGCAAGCTGGGCTGTTTTTTCCATCGAGGGCTGTATCGGCGAGACCTATGACGCGGCGTATGCACGGGTTTTGACGGAATGGTTTCCGGCGAGTAACTACAAGCGGGATGAAACTGTGCCGCATCTGGAAGTGCTTCCTGTGGGCAGTGAGATTCCTGTTTGGGAGATTTGGATGCCTGTTGTGGGTAAATAGTGTTGCAAACAGGCTGTAATCGCAGGGATTACAGCCTATTTGGTATTATTCAAGCAAGGCTCTGCTTGTGAGGAATGCTTCGGCGGTCATGGTAAGGCCTAGTTTGTAGCCGTAGATTTGGCTGTTAATCGCGGTTAAGTGGTTTAGCTCCATCTGCGCATCTGAGAATTCTTGGAGGATTTCTTTTTCTTCCTCATTCAGCCGTTTCAAGAGCTTTTCTTCAGTGCGGTAAATGATGCCCATTACTTCTTCACACTCTGAATCTCGCTTGAGATTGTGTTCTTCCGGCGAGATGTTGCCGTGGAAGAATTCTCTTAAAATGCTATGCATGATGTTTTTCCTTTCTTTGTGTTTTCCAGGGGTGTGGGGAAATAGCGCTGATGTCTCCCCCTGTCGCCTGCGGGCGACATCCCCCTCGTAAACGAGGGGGACAAGGATATTTCGGACCTTTTGCCTCCCTCATTTATGAGGGAGGTGGCCGCCGTAGGCGGTCGGAGGGAGTTTAAAATGCTTTGTTCTCCTTGATTTTTGGGGTTGAGCCGTGATATGATTATTCAATATGAGTACGGTCTCATTGGTTAGGATATTTGTTATCCTAATTTGAATTATATAGGATATTTACCATCCTGTCAATAAGTTTTTACAAATATTTTTTGAGGGTTTGAAAATGGCTACTTTTTCTGATCGTTTAAAGGAATTAAGGACAGCTAAGGGCGAGACGCAAAAGCAAATTGCAAGTCTTTTAGGAATTGCTGAGCGAAATTATAGGCGGTATGAAGCCGGGGACGTTGACCCAATAGCTTCAAATGCAACTTTGCTTGCTGACCATTTTGATGTTAGCATTGATTACCTTTTAGGCCGATCAGACAACCCGAATCGGCAATAATTAAAAAAGAGTACCGTGTGTAACACGGTACTCTTTTTTCTATAAAGCCGCAACACTGGAACGGACAATCAATTCCCCCGTCAGGCGGGTTTTCACATTGCGATATGTAGTGCAATCCAGATGTGCCAGCAGTTGGGTAACGGCGATCTGGCCGATGGCCTCTTTGTGTACCCGGATGGTAGTCAGTGCCGGTGCGCTGACGGAGGCGAAGGGGATGTCGTCTATGCCGATGACGGATACGTCCTTTGGGATGTGGTAGCCGAACTCTTTTAGGGCTCTGCTTGCGCCAATTGCGATGGTGTCATTGTCGGCATATAGGCAGGTGGGGAGCTTGCGGCCTGCCTCTAAGGCTTTGCGCATGTCTTTGTATGCGCCCTCCAGTGTGGGGGTTAGGAGGAATTCTGCATCTTCCATGACCTGAAAGTCCAGCTCAGTGGCCCATTTGCGGAAGGCCTCGTTCCGTTCGGCGAAGTTTTCAATGGTCATGGCACTACGCAAATAGCCGATCTGCTGATGGCCGTTTTCTTTTAGGTAGGCCAGGGCGATGTAGACGTTGGAGGAGTTGTCTATGCTGACGCTACTACAATTGATGCCGAAACCGGCGTTATCCACCATCACATAGGGGATGGGGATGCGGTCTAGTACATGGTACTGTTCTCGGGTGACCTCTGTCCCGATGACGATTACCGCGCCGTAGCTGGCAAAGTCGATCTCTTGGAGGGCTTCTTCTAGGGAACTCTCCGCAATGCGCATGATTAGGCGGCAATGTTGTAGGCGGACGTCGTTTTTGATTGCGTCAATGATGGTGGAGACAAAGCTTTGGTTTTCCTCCACGATCATACCGCTGCCCCAGAATTTGAGGAGCAGGATATCGTTGGTGCGTTTTTTGCCGTTTTTGCTGCCGTTATAATTATGTTCTTTGATCACCTTTAAAACGCGGGCTCTTGTCTCTTCGCTCACGCCTTTTCTATTATTGAGCACAATGGACACCGCCGCCGGTGAAACTTGTGCAATTTTCGCGATCTCTCGAATTGTCATGGGCGTGTCTCCCGTTTTGTCAGAATGCAAAGCGTCATATTATGGCACGGTTTTATGAATCGTTTAAAGGGTTGGTTTATTGTAGGGGCAGACCTTGTGTCTGCCCGGAATGGCAGGTACTGGCAGGGCAGACACAAGGTCTGCCCCTACATATGAAATCAGCCGTGTTTGCGCAAATTTGTTTGGGGATTCCAAGAATCCGTAAACGCGCAAAGAAGCCTTATGGTTGCGGCGATATCGTCCAGACAGGCTGTCTCTACAGGGGTGTGGGCATAGCGGGTGGGGACGGAGATGCTGGCGGTGGCGACGCCGGTTTCGCCTGAGATGGAGATATAGGCGGTTTCGTTTAGGAGGCCGCGGCTGATCTCTCTTTGGAATGGGATGTCTTCTTTTTTGCAGACATCTTCAATAAAGTGGATCAGTTTTTCATTGGGGATGATGCCGTTTAGTGTGCCTCTGCCGTGATAGTTGTAATAGGTCAAGGCAGGGCCGCCGCCCAGCTTGAGTTCGTTTGCGCCTGCCAGATCCGGGGTATCGGCAGGGGGGGTGATGTCGATGCCGATTGCGATATCCGGGCGGATGGCGCGGACGGCGGGCATGATGCCGCGGATGTTGAACTCCTCTTGGACGCTGGCGACGATGTAGATGTCAAAGTCGTAGGTCTTTCCTGCTATGTGCTCGGCAAGTCCCAGGAGGGTCACGAGGCCGACCCTATCGTCCAGACTTTTAGTGGCGATGAGATTGTTTGGCATCTCTACGAATTGGTGTTCAAATGCCACCACGCATCCCGCTGTGATGCCCAGGGCTTCCACTTCGGCAACGCTGCGGCAGCCGATGTCTAGGAATAGGTCTTTCATCTCGGGGAGTTTGGCTTTTTCGTCTGCGGCCATGAAGTGGTGCGCTTTTGCGCCGATGACGCCTTTGATAAGCGTGCCTTGATGGGTGCGGACGTTATAGACCGCGCCCGGTAATACGTGGCTGTTGACAGCGGAGAGACGCTCTAGGCGTAAGAATCCGTCGCTCTCTACGCGCTTTACAGCCATGCCGACTTCGTCCATGTGGGCGAAGAAGAGGATTTTTTGGGCGTTTTCCCGTCCGCTTAGAAAGGCGGCGCTTACGTTGCCCAGCATGTCTACGGAGACTTGGTCGGTGTGCCGGGATAGGGCTTTGTGCATGTAGGCGACGACCTCGTCCTCCCGGGAGGAGATGGCGACGAGGGAGGTGAGTTCGCGTAGGGTGGTGCTTAGGTTTTGCATGGGTGGTGGCCTCCTTTTTGGTGGTGGTTGGGATGATGTGTAGGGGGGGAGATGCTCGTTAGCTCCTTTTGCAAAGGAGCTGTCAGCGTAGCTGACTGAGGATTGTCCTTGACCTTTGCAACATGTGTGGTATTTACCAGCTGTACGCAATCCGACCTTAGGCTTCGCCTGCCACCTCCTTTACGAAAGGAGGCTTTGGCTTTTTGCACCACTAATGGTTGCGTACAGAATTGAAACATGCGGGCGAACGTAGTTCGCCCCTACGGGTTAGTTGCAAATGAGTTCCACCGCGTGTTTGAGGGGGTGTTCATTGTGATCCGGCAGGATGTGGTGGGCGGCCTTGCGGACGGAGTCGCAGGCGTTGTCTACAGCCAAGGCTAATCCGGCGGTTTGAAGCATGGGGAGGTCATTTTCGTTGTCGCCAACGGCGACTGTGTCGGCTAGGGTGAGGCCGTACATGTTTGCGATGGTTGCAAGACCTACGCCTTTTGTGACGCCGAGGCCGTTTATCTCACAGAAGTGGGTGCTGGAGCGCAAGAGTTTTAGGTTTGGATAGGTGGATGCGGCGTGTTCTTGCAGGTCTAAAATATCCGGCACTGAGCCGGAAAGGGTAATTTTAAGCCACTCTTTCGGCAAAAATTCGGTGGGCGTGACCAGATCGGAAAACTCTTCCCGTGTACCTTTCGCGCTGACGATGTCGTTTCCTTGTAGTAAACAGATCACCTGTTCCCCATAGACTTGTACGCTGATATTGGGGTAGCGTTCTAAAATCGTCTCCACGATGGCGCGGCTTTCCGCTTCCGGGAGGGGGTGCGTTTCGATGGCGCGGGCGTTTACAAAATCGTATAGTAAAGCACCGTTTAGTAGGATGCCGTATTGGATGCCCAGGGGCGCAACGAAGCGGGCTGTGCCGCTCATAGAACGTCCTGTGGCGACGGCGAACTTGCCGCCTTGGTCTAAAAAGCGGAGCACTGCCTGTTGGGTTTCGGTACTGATACGCTGTTGTTTATCTAAAAGTGTCCCGTCCATGTCGCTGACAACTAAACGTTTGATTTCCATGCTGTTCCTCCATTCGGTAATCTCACCAATTAACAGTCTACTACAAAAAGGTTTCGTGTGTCAAATTCCATGCTAGGTAAACAAGGACTAAACAAAACATTTGACTTTTTCAACAAAAATCACAGGCGGAATTCTACACAGTGGCTCATTGACAACTATTCAGACAAAGTGGTAGACTTTAAGGAAGCAAAGTCATGCTTGTTTACTAAACTTAACTGAATGAGAGGGAATGACAATGAGCTGGCTAAAAGATGTAATCGGAACAGAGAAAGCAATTATCGCGATGTGCCATATGCCGCCCATGCCGGGTGATCCGTATTTTGATAAGGCAGGCGGAATGGACAAGGTATATGAGTATACATACAAGGAGCTAAAGGGCTTACAAGACGGCGGTGTGGACACGGTCATGTTCTCCAATGAGTTTAGCTTGCCTTATTTGACGGATGTGAGAACAGAGACGGTGGCCGCTATGGCTGCTGTCATTGGGCAGTTGAAGCCGCACATTACAATTCCCTTTGGCGTCAACGTGTTGTGGGATCCCTTTAAATCCATCGACCTGGCCATGGCGGTTGGAGCGAAGTTTGTGCGTGAGATTTTTACAGGGGTTTACGCCAGTGACTTTGGCGTGTGGGACACCAACTGCGGCGCTGTGATCCGTCATAAAATGGCGATTGGGGCGGAAGATGTGAAATTACTGTTTAACATCGTGCCGGAAGCTGCCGTATATATGGCGGAGCGGGATATTGTGAGCACTGCAAAGTCCACGGTGTTCAATAACCGCCCGGATGCCCTCTGTGTATCGGGTCTCACAGCCGGGGCGGAGACGGATTCTGCGGTATTGAAACAGGTGAAAGATACTGTACCGGGTACGGTGGTACTAGCAAACACCGGTTGCCGGATGGATAACATTGAGCGGCAACTCTCCATCGCGGATGGTGCGGTGGTGGGTACGACCTTTAAGATTGACGGCAAGTTTGATAATGCTGTAGATCCTGCCAGAGTGACTGCGTTTATGGATAAGGTCAAGGCCTTTCGGGGGTAGACATGAAACGATATGTAGTCGGGTGTGATTTCGGTACATTGTCCATGCGCGCGGTGCTGGTGGATGCCACAGACGGGCGCGTGTTGGCTGAGGATGTGTATGCATATCGAAACGGGGTCATCACGGACTGTCTGCCGGATTCATCGGTTCGGCTGGAGGGTTCGGATTGGGCGCTCCAAGACCCGGACGACTATTTGAATGCCTTGAAGCAGTGTGTTCCCGCAGTGCTAGAGCGAGGGGGCGTACAGCCGGAAGAGGTGGCAGGGCTTGGGGTGGACTTCACGATTTGTACCCTTGTCCCGGTGGATGCAAAGGGCGATGCCTTGTGTGTCAATCCGGCTTATCGTGGCAGACCCCATGCGTGGGTGAAGTTGTGGAAGAATCACACCGCGCAAAAAGAGGCGGATGATATCACGGATTATGTGAAAGCGAATGGCTTAGATTTATTGGATTACAGCGGTCATCGTGTTTCGTCAGAGGCGTTTTTCCCAAAGGTTTGGGAGATTTACCGCAAAGATCGGGTTTCTTATGACGGTGCGTATACCTTTTTAGACGGCGGGGACTTTATCGTCTCCAAGCTCTGCGGCAAGATCGCCAGAAGCGGCGTGATGGCGGCGGCGCGGGCGTTTCATGATAATGAGACCATGCAGTATCCCGACAGAGCCTTTTTCCGTGGTTTAGAGCCGGGGCTTGAGAACATTGTTTCGGAAAAGCATCTGGTCAATGTATTGCGAGTTGGTTCGCCGGCTGGGACGATTGTGCCTGAGATGGCTGAACTGCTGGGGCTATCAACAGATACAGTGGTCTGCGTGGCACACGCGGACGCGGCGGTTGCGCTTCCGGGGTGCGGGATTGTAGCACCCAATGTGATGGCCTTTATCATGGGGACATCCGCCTGTTATATCATGATGGCGAAGGAGAAGCGGAACATTCCCGGGATCAGCGCGTCTTATTACGAAGGAGTGTTACCGGGCTATTACTGCTATGAGGCGGGGCAGAGCGCGGTTGGCGATATTTTTGAGTGGTTTTGTAAACATTACCTGCCTGCGGCGTACATGGAAGAAGCCATGCGGCGCGGGATCAGTCCCATGGCCTTGATGGATGAGAAAGCGAATGAGCTGTCAGTTGGTCAAAGCGGATTGGTCGCCCTTGATTGGATGAACGGTAATCGTTGTATCTTGCAGGATGCCAGCTTATCCGGGCTGATTGTGGGCCTGACGCTACACACCAAGCCGGAGGAGATTTACAGAGCGTTACTTGAGGCGGTTTCCTTTGGGGCGAAAGTGATCATGGATCGCTTCCGGGAGTATGGCATTGATGTAAAGGAAGCCATCGCTTGCGGCGGGCTTGCGGACAAGAGTGCGGTTCTTATGCAGATGTATGCGGATGTGTTGAGCATTCCCATTCAGGTTGCGGCCTATCAACACACATCGGCGCTGGCATCAGCGGTATTTGCGGCAGTGGCGGCAGGGGTTTATGACAGCTATGAGACGGCGGTAGGGAAGATGATACCAAAACCCGCGCGGCGGTATGTGCCGAACCCGGACCATGCAGCGGCCTATGACAAGTTGTTTCGTATTTATAAGGAACTCCACGACTATTTCGGCGGAGCGGGCAGCGGGCTCATGAAAGAGCTGAAAGTAGATCAATAGGACATTTCTGTAGGGGCAGACCTTGTGTCTGCTCGAACCGGTAAGAAGGAACAGGGCAGACACAAGGTCTGCCCCTACAGAAACGTCCAAAGGGAATGTTAACCACAATTTTGTGGATGACATAAAATTTTAAGGAGGAATACCTACAATGAAAATTACGAAGAAATCAAGAGTTCTGGCCCTACTGTTAGCTCTGCTTCTCGTTGCTGCGCTTGCTGCTTGCGGCAACGGCGGTGACGATGCGGCGACACCAGCGCCGGCTGACACGCCAGCGCCGGCAGATCCACCCGCAGGCGGCGGTGACGATGATGAAGTCTTTACCATCGCGACAGTTGTTAAGCTGACAGGCGTTGCCTGGTTCGATCGCATGGAAGAGGGCGTACGCCGCTTTGCAGCGGACACAGGTCATGACGCGTTCCAAACCGGCCACACTACAGCTGACCCTGCGGAGCAAGTACGTGTCATCGAAGATCTGATCGCACAAGGTGTTGACGCGATTGCAGTTGTTCCAAACTCCACACCTGCTCTGGAAGCGGTTCTAGGCCGTGCTATGGATCAAGGCATCATTGTTGTTGCCCACGAAGCGACTGATATCGTAAACGCCCATGCGAACATTGAAGCCTTTACAAACGAAGCATACGGCGCACGTCTTGGTGAAGCGCTTGTTGACATGATGGGCGGCGAAGGCGAATACACAACTTTCGTTGGTTCTCTGACTGCTACCTCTCACAACGAGTGGGTTGACGGCGGCATTGCGTACATCGAAGCAAACGCGCCGGACATGGTACTGGTTGCTGGCCGTAACGAATCTCAAGAAGATTCTGTTGTTGCTTACGAGAGAACCCTAGAGCTATTCATGGCGTACCCGGATCTCGTTGGTTTCCAAGGCTCTGCTTCTACTGACGTTATCGGCATTGGCCGTGCAGTGGAAGAAATGGGTCGTGAAGACACCACATTTGTCGTAGGTACATCCCTTGTATCCATGGCGGAACAATTCCTTGAAACAGGCGCGATTGACATGATCGGCTTCTGGGATCCTGCTGAAGCGGGCTATGCCATGAACGAGATTGCCGTGCACCTACTCCAAGGCGGCGAACTGTATGAGGGCATGAACCTACGCGCAGTTGGCTATCAAAACCTAACCTTGATCGACGACATGTTCCTCTTCGGTAACGCGTATGTATTCGTAACCAAAGACAACATGCACGAGTGGGACTTCTAATTGTTTGATTTTCAAGCATAAAGCGTATTTGTAAATAAGGTGTTGACGGGAAACGATGATAGGATTCGCGTTTCCCGTCAAGCCACTTTCAAATGCATTGAGGGGGATCTATGGAATTTATAAAGGTGACCGGGATATCGAAATCCTTTGCAGGCGTTAAGGCCTTGCAAAATGTGGATATGACCATCAATCAGGGCGAGGTGCGCTGTCTGGCCGGGGAAAACGGCGGCGGTAAGTCTACGCTCATTAAGGTGATCTCGGGGTTTTATACCCCGGATGAGGGTCAGATTGAGATCAACGGGAAGACATATGACAAATTGACCCCGCAGCAGGCGATTAAAGAGGGAATACAGATTATTTATCAGGATTTTTCCATCTTCCCAAACCTGACTGTGGCTGAAAACATCGCACTGAGCCACGAGCGGCTAATGGGCAAACGCTTGGTGAACTGGAAGCGCATCTATAAGGACGCACAACGTGCCTTAGACATGATCGGTGTGCAGATGGATCTCCATGCCTTGGTCGGCAGCTTATCGGTGGCGAACAAACAGCTTGTGGCAATCTGCCGCGCCTTATTGCAGGATGCGAAGCTGTTGGTTATGGACGAGCCGACAACAGCGCTCACCCGGAAAGAGGTGGACGCGCTTTTTGCTGTAACGAGGGAGCTGAGAGAAAAGGGAATCGCGATCTTGTTTGTAAGCCATAAGCTGGAAGAAGTCTTTGAAATCGCAGAGGAACTCACAATTCTGCGGAACGGCCGCAAGGTGGCGGAAGGGCCTATGAAAGAGTTCGACCAGGCGAAGTTTATCTATTACATGACAGGCCGTACCATCGAGGCGACCCACTTTAGAGGGCCGGAAATCACAGATCAAGAGCCGCTAATGCAAGTCACGGGATTGGGGATTAACGGTTTGTTTGAGGATATTTCCTTTGAACTCTATCCGGGTGAGATTATCGCCATTACCGGGCTTTTGGGCTCGGGACGGAGTGAGCTTGCACGGGCCTTGTTTGGTCTGGAACGGCTGACTGCCGGCACGATGCGCTTAGATGGGAAAGAGCTTGTCTTAAAGAGCGTTGGAGACGCGATTGACAATGGACTTGCTTACGTGCCGGAAGATCGTTTGACGGAGGGTTTGTTCCTACGGCACAGTATTAAAAACAACATTAACGCCGCGTCTATTGACGATGTGCTGACCAAACAGAAGATGCTCAGTGCACGGCTGGAGGGAGAACGGGCTGACAAATGGATTGATGAGCTCAGCATTGCCACCCCGTCTGCCAACGTGCCGGTGCAGACTTTGTCCGGTGGGAATCAGCAGAGGGTTGTGATTTCCAGATGGCTTGCTACGAAGCCCAAAGTGCTGATCTTAAACGGCCCGACCGTGGGTGTGGATATCGGCTCGAAGACGGATATTCATACTTATGCAAAAGAGCTTGCAAAAGAAGGCATGGGTGTGATCGTGATTTCAGACGACATTCCCGAAGTCTTGGAAAACTGCAACCGTGTGCTGGTCATGAAACAGGGACGCATTGTGGAGAGCCTCTCCTGCGAGGGGCTGACTGATGAGATCCTTTCCGCTAAGCTGACGGATGTAACAGAGGGGGTGAGCGCGTGAAGTTGAAGCGGTTTATGAAATCCAATGAGTTTTATGTAGCCATTGCGGTGGTGCTCTTATGCATCATCATTGGTCTGCGGAATCCTGTTTTCTTCTCCGTGCATACCTTGGTCAACCTAACCCGGGCTGCCATTGTGCCGGGGATTATGGTGTTTGCGGTTATGCTTGCCATTATCATAGGCGGGATTGATGTTTCTTTCCCTGCCATCGCGGTTTCTTCTATGTTCCTCACCAGCCGTTTGATGGAATCCATTGAGTTTACAGGCCCTGTGGCAGTGCCGATTTTGATGTCTATTGCCATTGGTACGCTCCTTGGCTCGGTGAACGGGGTTATCATTGCGTTTTTCAAGTTTCCGGCCTTTATTGTTACTCTGGGTACATCCCAACTATTCCACGGACTGCTCGTCTGGATCGTTGGGGCGCGGCCGGTATCACGTTTAGTGCCGCCCATGGAAGCCATGAGCCGTGCGGAGGTGTTCCGCATTGCGGGAGAGCAGCATACGTCGAGTATGCCGGTGACGGTTTGGTTCTTCTTGGGGATGATGCTTGTGGTTTATATCATCTTGAACTTTACCATGCTGGGGCGCGGGATCTATGCCATCGGCGGGGATCGGGTTTCTGCTGAACGTGCCGGATTCCCGGTGAAGACCATTACCATTTTTGTCTATGCCTTTATCGGCTTTGCCTCCGGCATGGCGGGGATATTCCACACGATACATGCCCGTGTTAGTATGCCTACGGACTTGATTGGGTCTGAACTGCTCATCATTGCGGCGGCTGTTTTGGGCGGTACGAGTATTATGGGCGGCAAAGGGACTGTGCTGGGTTCGTTCCTCGGCTTGGCCTTGGTGACCATTGCGCGGAACAATCTGGTTATGATGGGCGTACCTGCCACAGCCCAGCAGTTTGTGGTTGGTGTGATTATCGTGGTTGGTACGGGTATCACGGCGTATCAGGCCATGAAGCGAGAGAATAAGTTGCCGCGTATCTTAGACAATGCAGCGAAGATAGGAGGTGGCGACAGTGCGAAATAAGGAAACGGACGTAAAAGGGAAAAATGTAGTACCCCAATCAAGGCTTGGTCAATTCCTAGCTGACAAAAGCTTGGTGTTGCTTGCCTTTATCATGCTGGTGGCCTTTGTGCTGATGGCGGCGCTTCGACCGGGTATCTTCTTGACTGCCGCCAATTTCCGGGCGATGGCCTTCCAGTTCCCGGAAATTGGGCTTCTGGCCATTGCGGTTATGATTGCCATGCTATTAGGCGGGATTGACCTGTCTGTTGTGGGTGTGGCGAATTTGAGTACCATTGTGGCGGCCTATGCCATGATCGCCCTTGAGCCGGTTGTGGGCGCTTGGAGCTCATCTGCACTTGGTGTCTTAGTGGCGCTTGCGGTGGGGCTTGCCTGCGGTGCGTTAAATGGGTTTTTGATTGCCAAGATCGGGATTCCCGCTATACTAGCAACCTTGGGTACGATGGAGATTTTCACGGGTATTTCCGTGTTCATCACCGGCGGCCCTGCTGTGTTTGGTTTGCCGGAACCTTTTGGGTTGATCGGGTCCGGCATCGTTGGAGGCGTTATCCCTGTGCCGGCGATTATCTTCTTTGTGATTGTGGCCATTGGAACGATTGTGCTACAGCGGAAGAAGTTTGGGCTTGAGCTCTATCTCATGGGTACGAGCCGGAAAGCGGCGCGGTTTACGGGGATTAAGACTGACAGCACGATTATCAAAGCCCACATGATGGCTAGTTTGTTCGCGGCTTGCGGCGGTATTATCATGTCGTCCCGGGCGGTGTCGGCGAAATCTGACTATGGGCTGTCCTATACGATTATGGCGATCTTGGTTGCCGTTCTCGGTGGTGTAAATCCCTTTGGCGGCTTTGGTAAGGTGACGGGGGTTGTGATGGCGATTTTGACTGTCCAGTTCCTATCGACGGGTCTCAACATCATGCGTGTGGATGGCTATTTCCGGGTTTTCGTATGGGGATCTCTGCTTGTTATCATGCTGTTACTGAACTACTTTGTCAATAAGTATTCAGAAAAGAAACAAATCAAGGCTCTACACGCGCCGAAGAAAGACGAGACTGAGACTGCATAATCTAAGTTTGTATTAAAATATGGAGGCAAGTAGAATGAAAAAAATTATGAATGCGCCGGAAACTTTTGTAGACGATACCATGGAGGGTATCATCCGCGCCTATGGGGACAAAGTTACATTACTCAATGGAGACAAGCGTGTTTTGATCAGCGGCTATCCCAAGAAAGCGGGGAAGGTCGGGATTGTGACGGCTGGCGGCAGCGGACATTTGCCCCTGTTCTTGGGCTATGTGGGACAGGGTATGATTGACGGCTGTGCCATTGGTAACGTGTTTGCGTCACCGTCCTCGCAAAAGATTGCGGATATGATTAAAGCCTGTGACGATGGAAACGGTGTGCTCTGCCTATACGGCAACTACGGCGGCGATGTGATGAACTTTGAGATGGCGCAGGAAATGTTGGAGTTTGACGATATCAAAACGACCACAGCCCTTGGCCGGGACGATGTGGCATCCAGTCCGAAAGAAAATGCAACAAAACGCCGTGGTGTGGCGGGTATTCTGTATGCCTACAAGATCGCAGGTGCGGCGGCGGAGCAGATGAAAGATCTGGATGAAGTCACACGGATTGCCCAAAAGGCTTTGGATAACACCTTGACGATGGGCGTTGCGCTCTCACCTTGTATCGTGCCGGAAGTGGGCAGACCGACATTCTCTATTGAAGCGGATGAAATCGAAATCGGCATGGGTATCCACGGTGAACCGGGGATTGAAGTGTCTAAAATGATGACGGCGGATGAAATTGCCGCGATGATGGTTGAGAAAATCACAGGGGATATGCCCCTTGGTGCGGGTGACGAAGTGTCTGTCATGATGAACGGCCTGGGCGCGACACCGCTGGAGGAACTGTTCATTGTATATGGGAAAATCCACAGCATTTTGGAAGAGCGCGGTGTCAGCGTGTTCATGCCGCATATTGGGGAGTTTGCCACCTCCATGGAAATGGCGGGTATGTCTGCGAGTATCATCAAGCTAGACGCTGAGCTCAAGGAACTACTCCGCGCACCGGCTGAGACGCCGTTTTATACCAACGCAAACAAATAAGGAGATCATAGGATGAACGCACAAGATATCAAAAAGGCGATGGGCGCGATCAGCGCACTGATGACAGAACATAAGGATTACCTCATTGAGCTGGACGCGCAAAATGGGGATGGGGATTTGGGTATCTCCATGAGCGGCGGCTATGCCGCGGTTGTGGCGTTTTTAGAAACTGCGGAGGAAACGGATCTCGGTAGGCTGATGATGCAATGCAGCGGTGTTTTCAATGAGGCCGCGCCCTCGTCCTTGGGGACGATTACATCCTTTGGGATGCTGGGCATGGCGAAATCCCTCAAAGGAAAAACGGAGGCCACATTTGCGGAGACTGTAGACGCATTTGGGGCGGGGATTGACACGATCATGACCCGTGCCGGGTCGAAGCCCGGTGAGAAGACCATCTTAGACGCGATTTGTCCGGCGGTGGATGCGCTGAAGGCGTATGCCAGTGACAATACGGCGGAAGCGTTTGAGGCCGCGTATGAGGCTGCGGCCAAGGGGTCGGAGCGTACGAAAGAGATGCGTTCTGTGCATGGTCGGGCGGCGTATTACGGCGATAAGAGCATCGGCATATTGGACGGCGGTTCTGTTGTCGGGAAGTTGATCTTTGAGGGGATTTGGAATTCGGTTCAGTAGGACAATGGAGACAGGAGGCGGGGGTATGTATCGCCTCCTGTTTTGGCATTTGTAGGGGCGATTATCAATCGCCCGTGGTTTTATCGATGTTGGCAGTAAGGGCGAAAAGGGCGCGGGCGATTGATAATCGCCCCTACAAATACCATCCCACAGATAACTCAACCACAACACAAAATGGAGGGACAAGATGGGGAGATCAGAATATTTTCTTGGAATTGACATGGGTACGACCAGTGTAAAGGCCGGGATTTTTGACGCGCATGGGCAGACCATCGCTTCGGCAGATGCTGCATATCCTCTCTATACGCCCAAGTCTGGCTGGGCGGAGCAGAATCCGGCGGAATGGTGGGCTGCTGCCTGTACTGCCACCCGGCAGATGATAGCAATAAGCGGTATCGACCCGCAAGACATCATCGGTATGAGTGTGGACACCACATGCTGTACGGTGCTCTTTGCGGATGAGCACATGAATATCCTGCGTCCGGCCATTATGTGGATGGATATGCGTGCGTCTAAGCAGGCGAAGCGGATTACAGCGACGGGGCATCCCATGTTGAAGTTCAATGGGTATGGGAATGTGTCGGCAGAGTCCATGCCTGCTAAGGCGCTTTGGGTGAAAGAACACGAGCCGGAGATCTATGCGAAAGCGAAACATGTATTTGAGTGCACAGACTGGCTTATGCATAAGCTGACGGGTAGGCTGGTGGCCAGTATGAGCACCACCTCACCCCGTTGGTATTATGACAAGCCCAATGGCGGCTGGCCTGTGTCGTTCTATGAATCATTTGGTCTGGGGGATGTACTGGAAAAATTTCCTCAGGAAGTGCTAGGGCTTGGGACAAAGGTAGGCCCGCTTTTGCCAGATGTGGCACAGGAGATGGGGCTCGTACCCGGTATCCCTGTGGGTGAGGGCGGTGCGGATGCTTTTGTGGGGATGCTTGGTCTCAATGTGGTGAATCCGGGGAGTATTGCGCTGATTACAGGCTCATCGCATCTGGTGCTGGGCTTAACTGAAACAGAGATGCACGCCAAAGGGATGTGGGGCTCGTACCCCGATGCTGTCATACCGGGACTTGGGCTGGTGGAGGGAGGGCAAACCTCTACCGGGGCGATTGTGAACTGGTTTAAGACGAACTTCTGCGGGCATATGGAGGCGGAAGCCAAAGCGCAGGGGAAGAGCGTATATGATCTGCTCAACGCAGGGGCTGAGAACTTGCCTGTGGGTGCAGACGGATTGCTTGCTCTGGACTACTTCCAAGGCAATCGCGCGCCCTATGCAGACCCGGATGTGCGGGGGATGTTCTATGGACTATCGCTTTTGCATACGCCGATGCATTTATATCGTGCGATTATTGAGTCGATCTGCTATGGTACGGAGGCGATTATGGAATCCTTCCGGGGCGGCGGGATGCAGCCGAGTGAGATATATGTAGCAGGGGGCGCTGTGAAGAGTAAGTTCTGGATGCAAACCCATGCGGACGTGTGTAATCTGCCCATTTACATCCCGGAAGTGGCGGAAGCGCCCTGTCTGGGTTCTGCCATGCTGGGGGCTGTTGCCTGCGGGTACTATAGCGATATCCAGACGGCGGCGCAGCATATGGTGTCCATGAAAGACAAGATCGAGCCGGATTTGGCGCGGCATCAGGCGTATATGTTCTATTTTGAGCAGTACAAGAAAGCCTATCAGGATTCCAAAGACTGGATGCACGCGGTGACGACACATATCCTTTAGGAAAGAGAGATATTACAAACATGAGCAAAGTTGCAGCTTCTATACTGACGTGCAATCTCGCCTATTTGGGCGCGGATGTACTGGCGGCACAGGCCGGTGGTGCGGATTATTTGCATGTGGATATTATAGATGGAAAATATGCAGGGAACTATTCCTTTGGCCCAAAGACGGTGCAGGATTTGAAAGCGGTTGCGGATATCCCCATTGAGGTACATTTAGAGTTGTTTGATCCCCAGCATTATGTGGGCTTATTTGCGGACGCGGGTGCGGATATGATTACGATACAGAGGGACAGTTGTAACTGCCTGATCCGTGCGCTTAAGATGATTCGCAGTTACGGGAAACAGGCGGGACTTGCATTTTCGCCGGCAGATGGGGTGGGGGATATCAAATATCTGCTGCCGCATATAGATTATATTGTTCTGCTGAGCGTAGAGCCCGGGTTTGGCGGGCAGAAGATGGAGGAATCTATCTATGAGAAACTGGCGGAGCTCAAGGCGATTCTGCGGGAGTATGGGCGGGATATCCCCGTTTTTGTGGATGGCGGTGTGAATCGGGAGACAGCGCCCAAGCTTGTGGAAGCGGGTGCGGATGTGCTGATTGTTGGGTCGGCAGTGTTTCCGCCGGGGAGTGATAGCACGGGTGCGGAGATCGGGGAGCGGGTGCAGTGGTTTAAGGGTTGTAGGGGATAGGATGTTTATATTGGGTGGGTAGATTATACCGCCGTTTGTAGGGCGCGACGACCTCGGCGCGCCGGTACATGTAACAGATAGCGTGTGGTGTATGAAACCCGCGGCGCGCCGGGTCGTCGCGCCCTACGAGGGCATCCGATACCACACAGTATAAGCATAGGCCGCTTTTTTGCGCCTCCCCAATCACTTGCCGATTGGGGAGGTGCTTTGCGGCAGTTGAAGAATCCTTTCACATATGTTAAGCTATCCATAACGCCAACAACTACAACAGGAGTTCTTCTCTATGACACGGAAAACAATAAAAATTGATGCAGATTTATGCACGGGCTGCGGGCTGTGTGTGTCTGCTTGTAAAGAGGGGGCAATTCAACTTATCGACGGGAAGGCGAAGCTGGTGCGGGAGGACTATTGTGATGGTCTGGGTATGTGCTTGCCTGTTTGTCCGACGAATGCGATCAGTTTTGAGGAGGCAGACACTATGAATGACAAGCCCCAAGGAGAATCTGCCATGGGTGGATGTCCCGGTACTATGGCGAAAGTGTTTGCAGAGCGTCCGGCGCGGGAGATTCAAGAGCCGCAGGTTGAGGTGGCCTCTGCCCCTGTGTCTCAGCTACGGCAGTGGCCGGTGCAGATTAAATTGCTTGCGCCGAATGCGCAGTTTTTGCAGGGTGCGCGGCTTTTGATTGCGGCGGATTGTACGGCGTTTGCCTATGCCAATTTCCATCAGGATTACATGAAAAATAAGATCACACTAATCGGCTGTCCCAAGCTGGACGAGGTGGATTATGCGGAGAAGCTGACTACCATTTTGCAGCAGAACGATATCCAATCTGTGACCATTGCGCGGATGGAAGTGCCCTGTTGTGCCGGGATTGTGGAGATGACAAAGCGGGCGCTGGAGAACTACGGGAAACTGATCCCATGGCAGGTTGTGAACTTTTCCATTGATGGAGTGGTTTTGGAGGATACATAGAATGGCTGTGCGGGAGGCAAGATAGCGATGGAGAGAACGGGTAATGGCGTTGATTGTAGGGGCGAACTGTGTTCGCCCGCCCCAATTGCTGCCACTGCGGGCGAACACAGTTCGCCCCTACAAAGCTACGTCATCGCATTTTTTTACTTCCAACGATGGAATAAGACTTGACAACAGCGGAAAAGTATAGTATTCTTGATTTGAAGTTAGCGATTGCTAACTTTGTGATCTTGACCAAAGTAGAAAGAGAGAAATTTGCCAATGAAACGCACAAAGTTTTTGATTATATTTTTCATTAGCGTACTCGCGCTTGGGCTGTTTGCCGGGTGCGGGGGAAGTGATATATCTGAGCCATCTTCAGAGGAGGTTCAAGTTGGTGCGCATGTGCGCGTTGGTACCTTGAGAGGGCCTGCCGGTATGGGTATGGCGCCTTTGATGGCGTGGGCGGAAGAGGGACTGACTAGAAATGACTATAGCTTCACCATCGGCGGTGCGCCGGAGGAAATGACTGCCAGTATCATCAGCGGCGCTTTAGACATTGCGGCAGTCCCGGTAAATCTGGCATCCATCCTCTATGATAGAATGGATGGCGAGGTGCAGGTCATCTCCGCACTCACGCAAGGCGTATTGTTTGTCTTGGACAGCACAGGGGAGGTACACACCATTGAAGACCTGCGGGGGAAAACCATTCATGTGACAGGGCAGGGGGCAATCCCTCAGTTTGCTTTTGAGCATATCCTGCGGGGGAATGGCTTAGAGCCGGGGGTTGATGTGGAAATCGTGTTCAATGCGGAACATGCGGAACTTGCCGCTTTGATGGCGGCGGGGGAGGTCAGTATCGGACTGTTGCCGCAGCCTTTTGTGACTTCTGTACTCAACCAAAATGAGGATGTGGAGATCGCCCTAGACTTAACGGCCGAGTGGGAAGCGGTTGACCCGGATTCTGTGTTTGTGCAGAGCAGTGTTGTGGTGCGCAGGGCGTTTTTGGAGGAGTACCCGGAGGCGGTAAAGCTATTTTTGGAAGAGCACGCGGGATCTTTGGCCTTTGTGGGCGCTTTTGCGGAGGAATCCGCTGAGCTGATGGAACAGTTTGACATTGTCCCCGCCGCTGTTGCGCGGCAGGTGATTCCGCGGAGTAACTTTGTCTATATTACGGGCGCAGAGATGCGCGTAGCTGTGGAGACCTTTTTAGCTGTGATTTTCGAGGCGAATCCGCAGGCAATAGGAGGGGTGATGCCGGGTGAAGACTTCTTCTTTGGGTAGTCGGAAAAGACGAATCGGTATTAAAATAGCGGCGATACTATTTTGGCTTCTGCTTTGGGAGCTGGTCTATCGCTATGTGGGACGGGAGATACTGGTGGTATCTCCTGTTCGTGCTGCCGGCCGCTTGTTTGAACTGGGGGGAACGGCGGCGTTTTGGCATGCGGTACTCAGCACCTGTTTACGTGTGTTAGAGGGGTTTGGACTTGCGATTGTGACGGGGAGTATTTTAGCTGTACTTACCAGTCGTTTTGCAATTCTAAAGTACCTCTTTCAGCCGTTTTTGGGTGTGATCCGCGCTACGCCTGTGGCCTCTCTGATTATTCTAGCTCTTGTTTGGCTGGCAGTGGCGCGGATTCCTGTGTTTGTTGTGTTTCTTATGGTCATGCCCATTGTGTGGACAAATCTGTTTGCGGGTCTGGATGTCATTGATCCGCAACTGCTTGAGATGGGCAGGGTGTTTCAGTTTGGGTGCTGGAAGAAGCTCCGATATATCTATCTGCCGTCCCTGATGCCGTATATTGTGTCGGCGCTGGTGACGGGCTTGGGCGCTGCGTGGAAGTCAGCCATTGGGGCGGAGGTGATTGCCCGGCCTGTCGGGTCTATGGGGCGGTATGTGTATGATTCCAGAATCCATCTGTTGATGGCGGACTTGTTCGCCTGGACGATAGCGGTGATTGTGCTCAGTGTGTTATTAGAAAAGCTCATGGTACGGCTGTTGGGAATCCTAAGCCGCCGGCTTGCGGGGACAAGGAGGGCAGGCCTTGAGAAGCGGCACAATGCGTTGTCGTCTGTAGGGGCAGACCTTGTGTCTGCCCGGAGCGGCAAGCTGGCAGGGCAGACACAAGGTCTGCCCCTACAAGGAGCAACGACGCGAGTTGCCGACTCCCACGGAGCGGGCATAAAGTTTGAAAAGGTCTCAAAATCCTTTGGAGACAAAGTTGTGATCCGTGATTTTTCCTTGGCGCTTCCGCCTAGCGGTGTTGTGGCGTTTATGGGAGCGTCCGGCTATGGGAAGACGACGCTTTTGCGGCTGTTATCCGGGCTGGAGCAACCGGACAGCGGGCGGGTTGTTGCGGAATATGAGCGGCTTTCCATGGTGTTTCAAGAGGACAGGCTCTTGGGCGGTGTGACGGCTTTGGGTAATGTGTTGGCTGTTTTGGATCGTAAGGATGAGGTCTTTGCCATGGAGTGGCTGGTGCGTATGGGTTTAGGGGATTCTGCTCATCTGCTTCCCCACGAATTATCGGGCGGTATGCGCAGGCGGCTTGCCATTGCCCGGGCGATGGCTTATGGGGGTGATGTCATGCTGCTGGATGAGCCCTTTGCCGGGCTGGATGATGCCACCCGGGAGCAGATTTATCCGTATATGTTTGATAGACGAGATACATCGCGGCTTACCATTCTGGTTACCCATGATAGGCAGGAGGCGGAACGTTTGGCGGATCGGCTGATTGTCATGGAAGGGCCGGTGTTGACGGTTGTGGAGGATGTTTTGGTGGGGAGATAAGCTGTCTTCAGCTAAGTGAAAATAAAAATGATGACGTTCTAGCATATAGCCGGAACGTCATCGCTTTTTGAAATGCCTGTCTAGCTGAATTGACATCTGTTCAGCCCAGTTGGTGAATCCTGCTTCTTCCATTTTGGAGATGAGTTCAAAGTAAGACTTTTTACCGAGATTGCGAATTTTGGTCAATTCCTCAAAGGATTTAATACTGAGCACGTCCTTAATGGTGGGGATGTAATCGCGGCCGCGTTCACCGAATCGACATTCCAGCGCGTTGTATACGCGCCCGGAGAGATTTAGGCAACGGATGTCGGCTTGTTCCTCCGAACGAATGACACGAAGATGATCTGGCACATCGGCTGAGAGGAACATTTCCTCTGCTTTTTGGTGCGCTTCTTGCAGTATCGAGATGGTATCACGCTGGGCACGGATCAGGGTCAGGTACATCTCCTTGTAGGTTGGCATTTATTCCCGCCGCCTTTCGCGCATGAAAATAGCACGCATGGGCACACTATACTTTATTTATTATACTGCGAGTTTCGCAGTATGTCAAGTGACCTCTGATTTATACTTTTTTCAGGGGGCACGGCATATGAAACCAAGGAAGGAAAAGCTGGGAACTAAAAATATTATTGGGTCAAAGATTGTGGAAATCCGCAATACCCGTGGAATAAAGCAAAAGGATTTTTTGGCGCAGCTACAGGTGTTAGGACTGGATATCAGCGCAACCAGTTTGTCACGCCTTGAGGGGCAGCATAGGCTTGTGCAAGACTTCGAGGTTGTCGTTTTGGCACAGGTCCTGGGAATCACCACCGATGAACTGTTAAGCGATTTTAAGTTGCCATAAGTAATATTAGGTACAGAGCACCAAACCTCCTTTCGTAAAGGAGGTGGCAGGCGTAGCCTGACGGAGGATTGGGTACAGTCCTCACCGCACCTCGTAGGGGCGCGCATTGCGCGTCCGCGGTTGTAAGCTCCTTCGTATTATTGGTAATACGTGAAGAATTGGGACGCACGGGCGAACACAGTTCGCCCCTACGAGAGACCACCCCGGCACTTCGTGCCACCCCTCCAAGGAGGGGAATTAAGGGCGCGGTACATCCAAATTCCCCTCCGTGGAGGGGTGGCACGAAGTGCCGGGGTGGTTTCACTGCCCCTACAAAGGGCGATCCTCAGTCCGCTTTGCGGACAGCTCCTTTACAAAAGGAGTCCAGGGTGGGTCTAAACAAAAGGCAAGAGAGATGAGGTTATCATCTCTCTTGCCTTTTTGGGGATACATATCATTGCGCTGAGCTACCTGCTAGGCCGAGGCGGCCGCTTTCTTTCTCTTCCGCTTGCGGACACCCCGTACGATTAACACAGTGATCACTATGATAATCGCCAGCACCAGTAATATAACGCCTAG
>Ga0131853_10002803_pt1 | contig 31241 bp, 28 predicted proteins | sample TergutLab28metaG_FD_92764 | JGI IMG/M metagenome (GOLD analysis project Ga0131853, IMG submission 92764) | Labiotermes labralis P1 segment gut microbial communities from Petit-Saut dam, French Guiana - Lab288 P1 (version 2) (version 2) | ecosystem: Host-associated > Arthropoda: Insects >... | reverse complement strand
AATAGCCCTTTGCAAACGGCAGCGGCTGTGTTGCGTCGAGTATCATCGGAATGATTTTATCCGAAATGCCAAGCGACTTGAATCTCTCATGGTTTTCGGTTGGGTCAGCAAATAAATCAGTAGCAAAAACCTCTGCGCCATATGCCTGCACCAGGTACAACGCCGACAAGCCCATGCCGCAGCCCAAATCAAGGATTTTCATATCCTTTGTGACCCGAAAATGTGAAGCCAATTCCTCGGCCTGTCGTATACCATTCGGCCCCCACATTGTTTCTTTCAATAGTTCAAGATTTTTTTCATTAGCAGCGAATTTGTTTGAAAATGTATTATTCATTGTTTTTTCCTCCTAAAAGTTAGTTTGATAACCTATGGGGAGGTTTATACACAAGATTATTTTATGCAAACCTCCCGGCTTACTGCCAGCTCTCGTGCATTATACTCTAACATTGTTCATTTCTCCTTATTGTTTAAAATATAAATACGTAACCTTACTCGCAAAAAAGCGAAGCAACGTACAAACTAAATTATAACACACTTACTGATGCAGCTGCTACCCCCAAGTTTTGTTCTTTAGAAGATGCCGATGGAGCGGGAATTGTGTATAATGGCAAATCAGAAAAAATTTGTGTAAATTTTAAGTTTATGCTATAATTACCGTGAGTAGATATAGGGGGAAGTTGATTGTGCTAATACATAATCTTTATCTTTATTTTTGCGCCGCCATTTTGTGTATATTATTTCAGATTATACATTTTCTAGTAAATCGGAAAAATAGCAGTGGAAATGTGTCTATTAAGAAAACCATAATGGTGCATACCTTCATTATTTATTTGTCGTTCGTATATGATGTCACTACAATATACGGTGTTTTTTGGAGAATATGGGAAAATGGCGCAGCAAACATATCATTGGAGAGAATTTATTTAATCCCGTTTACCACCGTTTCTATTTATAATCCTATGCCGTATTTGCTCAATATTTTAATGACTATTCCATTGGGATTTTTATTGCCAATGATTTGGTCTGATTTTCGCTCTCCAAAGAAAGTCGCGCTAGCTGGGTTTCTGCTTTCATTAACTATTGAGATAACCCAACTATTTACAGGTTGGAGATTGTCAGCTACCGATGATTTAATCGCAAATACTTTAGGTGCAGTTATAGGTTATTTTATATTTAAAGTTTTGATAGAGATTTTCAAAAACTTAGAGAATAAGCCCCTTCCATTGAAAATCAAAAATGAAGCTGTTTATTATCTTATGTTTTCTTTCATCGGCGCATTTTTACTCTATTATAGCGATATAATACGGTATCTAAGAAATTGGTGATGTTTAAAACTTGTTTCAGTTAAATCACATAAAATTTCAAAATACACTCCATATTACTATGTCATAATTTAGAGCATCATTTAAATCTTTGCATAAAAATACTTAAGTTGTCAAATAATACACTTATCGAAAAAACAAGAACCTCTTAAAGGTTCTATATTTATTTGTGCAGAAAAAATTTAGTTAAATATACTTAAACAACGATATACTAAGGAGGAGTTTTTTTTGAAAGCAACCGGAATAGTCAGGCGTATTGACGACTTAGGCAGAGTGGTTATCCCAAAGGAAATCAGGCGCACACTTAGAATACGCGAAGGCGACCCTTTAGAGATTTTTACAGATAGAGAGGGCGAAATTATACTTAAAAAATATTCGCCAATTGGCGAGCTTGGGGCGTTCGCCAAAGAATATGCCGAAAGCTTGGCACAAAACTCGGGCCATATTACTTGTATTATCGACAAGGATCATATTATTGCTGTTTCGGGCGGAGCTAAGAAAGATTTTCACGAAAAGCATATTTCAACCGCACTCGAAAAGGCGATCGCTCTTAGAAACACAATCTCAGCATCAAGAAGCGAGCCAGGCTTTGTTCCGATTCTTGAAGATGAGGATGAATCAAGCTATAAGCATCAATTTATTTCGCCGATCGTGTCTGAAGGAGACGTGCTTGGGGCTGTTGTATTTCTGTCAAACGACAAAAAAATGGGGGAAATAGAAGGCAAACTAGCAATGACCGCGGCAGGGTTTTTAGGCAAACAAATGGAACAATAAAATATTAAATTCAAAAAGCGCATGACCAAATTGGTTTTGCGCTTTTTTTGTGGATCAATATATTTTAAAAAATTTATATTTCAGATATTTTCCGGCTCGTCTCAATTAGCACTTGACTATCTTATAACTATCCACTATAATATTCATAGTGTTTTTTGATAGGAGGTGCTGGCCGCATGAAAAGAACGTATCAACCAAAGAAAAGACAAAGAAGCAAGGAACATGGTTTCAGAAAAAGAATGAGCACAAAAAGCGGCAGAAAAGTTTTGCTTAGACGCCGTCAAAGAGGCCGTAAAGTGCTTTCTGCTTAATGATTAAGCTGCTACAGGAATTCCTGTAAAGGCGGGGGCTTACCCTACCAATACGATGTACAACACGGTTTTGCGTTAAAACTTTTATCCCTGCCTTTGTCATCGTCCTTGCCTTACAATAAGTAAGGCGGTGTCCTCTTTCGCGGCAGAAGTAAAAATTTCTGACGCAAAACTCTACGACCTGAAGCCACTAAAAATTTGCTTATTCGAAATTTGAGGACGACGGTGGGCATTTGCCCCCCTAGAACGAAAATAAAGAAGAAGCGGATTTTTAGCCGCTTCAGGCGTTTTGTACATCGTATTGGTAGGGTGCGCTCCCGCCATTTTAGTCGTTAATTTAAGAAGCCGGAGGTTTTAAATGCCGGATACAGTTTCGCTTAAGAAAAATTTTGAATTTAAGCTCGTCTATAAAAACGGCAAATCGCTCGCAAACAAGCATTTGGTAATGTATGTAATGAACAATAATTTGGGGTATAACCGAATTGGGATTTCTGTCAGTAAAAAAGTAGGAAACAGTGTAACTCGTAATTATATTAAGCGTATTATTCGAGAGAGCTACAAAATGTCAAGCGCCGACATTAAGCTAGGGGCAGACATAATAATAATCGCAAGGACAAGCATTAAGGATGTTAAGTTTAGCGAAGTTTTGAGCTCTTTAAAGCATCTTTTGCGCCTGCATAAACTACAGATATGAGATATGATTAAAAAAACTTTTCTTTATCTTATCAGTTGGTATAAACGTTATATTTCGCCTTATTTTCCAAATAGATGCAGGTTTTATCCTTCATGCTCAAGTTATATGGAAGAAGCGATAATACGGTTCGGCGTTATAAGGGGCATCGCGCTCGGAGCTTTCCGCATTTTAAGATGTAACCCTTTATTCAAAGGCGGCATTGACCTTGTGCCAGAGAAGAAAACAAAAAATTGATGCACTTTAATATCGGAGGTTTATTATTTTGATAAGTTACTTGACAAGCGGGATCAGTATGTTAAATACAGGTGTAATACAAGGCGAACCGGGTATAATTGTCGGCCCGATCACTACGTTTTTAGGCTACATACTGAACGCCGTTTTTGAATTTGCTTGGCTATTTAGCCCGGCAGGCGTGAATACTTTAGGTATCGCAATTATTCTTCTTACGATTATAACGCGGATATTACTGTTTCCGCTTGCTATGAAGCAACAAAAATCAATGGTCGCAACGCAGCGGCTTATGCCCGAAATTGCTAAAATTAAGGCAAAATATGGCAACTCGAAAGATAAGCAAACTCAGCAAAAAATCGCTATGGAAACGCAGGCGCTCTATGCTAAGCATAAAATTAACCCGCTCGCCGGATGCTTGCCTGCTTTAATCCAAATGCCGATTTTCTTTGCTCTTAACTTTATGATCCGCCAAGCCTTTCGCTTTATTAATAGAATTGATGAAATTTACACCCAACTTGCATACACTTTGCTTAACATGCCGGATGAGGGCGGGTTTTTATCGGGTACTTTTTTGCGCTATATCGCTGCGCCAAAGGTTCCCGAGGACATGCAGCCTTTTGATTTAAGTATCGTTGAAAATTTCCAAAAAGTTATACATGTTATGTCGCCTGAAGATTGGGATATCGTTTTACATAACGTGACGGACAATGCGCGCGTTACTCTTGAAGCTCTACTTGCGCAAAAAGAAAGTATAGACCACTTTTTCGGCATTAACTTAATCGACATGCCGGGTCTTACGTTTCCGGGTATTATTATACCGATTTTAGCTGTAATTACGACATTTGCATCATCATATTTAATGATGAAAGCGCAATCAAAAACAGTGACAGATCCTAACCAGCAGCTCATGCAAAAAGTTATGATTTACATGATGCCAATTATGATGGGTTACTTTACTGTAACGTTTGCGGCAGGCGTTGGTATTTATTGGATAACAATTACAGTGATTCAAGTTCTTCAGCAGTATCTCGTTAACAAGTACTACAAACCGAAACTCGAGGCGCAATTTAATGATAAAATTGTGTCTAATCAATAGATAACGCAAAAAGGAGGACGACTTTATGATGGACAGCGTTGAAAGAAGCGGAAAATCAGTGGAAGAGGCTATAGAGATTGCACTTAGAGATTTAAGCTCAGATAGGGAGCAAGTTGAAATAACAGTTTTAAGCGAACCGACCAAAGGCTTTTTAGGTCTCGGCGGCAAAGCGGCAACAGTTTTAGTTACGAAAAAAAGAGACCCCGAGTCAGCGGCAAAAGCGTTTATGCGCGAAATATCTGCCGCAATGGGTATGTTTATTGAAGTGGAAACAAAGCTTACGGACAACCATCTCTATGTTGACTTAAAAGGCGAAAAAATGGGCGTTTTGATTGGTAAAAGAGGCCAAACTTTAGACTCTTTGCAGTACCTTTTGAATCTCGTCGTAAACAAAGGCGACGCGCAATATCTATCGGTTACGCTTGATACGGAAAATTATAGAAAGCGCCGTCGTGAAACGCTTGAAACGCTTGCATTTAGTCTCGCGCGCAAAGTAAAAGCAACGAAAAAAGAAATCGTTTTAGAGCCTATGAACCCTTATGAAAGAAGGGTTATACATTCGGTTTTGCAAAACGACCGAAGCATTTCCACACATAGTGAAGGCAAGGAACCTTTTAGAAACGTTGTCATTTCGCCAAAGCATAAACAAAAAGAGAAGGCAGGGGTATAATGTCAAAATATGGTAATATAATAGTAGGTCAATCAGGCGGCCCGACTTCGGTAATTAATTCAAGCCTTGCAGGTGTTTTCAAAACGGCTAAAGATAATGGAGCAAAAGCGGTTTTCGGAATGAGAAACGGCATTCAAGGCCTTTTAGAAAACAGGTTTGTTGATATGAAAGAAGGCGTCAAAGACGATCTTGATGTTGAGATTTTAAAACGCACGCCGTCGTCATATTTAGGCTCATGCCGCTTTAAGCTCCCGGACGTAGAAAAAGATGAAAAAACATATGAGGATATTTTTGCTGTTTTAAAGCGCCTAGAAATTGAACATTTCTTCTATATCGGCGGCAATGATTCGATGGATACAATTAAAAAACTGTCAACTTACGCAAAAGCTAAAAACGAAAAGATAACGTTCATCGGCGTTCCGAAAACGATAGACAACGATTTGGCTGTAACTGACCATACTCCGGGCTTCGGTAGCGCCGCAAAATACATCGGCGCATCGGTCAAAGAAATAATTAGAGACGCACTCGTTTATGATATGAAAATGGTTACAGTTGTTGAAATTATGGGCAGAAACGCAGGTTGGCTTACTGCTTCAGCCGCGCTTGCTAAAACGGAAGAATGCGAAGGTGCCGACATGATCTTCCTTCCGGAGCTTGACTTTGACCTTGATCTGTTTGTAGACAAGGTTAAAAAAATGCAGGAGAGGAAAAAAGCTCTCGTTATCGCCGTTTCAGAAGGTCTAAAAACAAAAGATGGAACGTATGTATGTAAAATGGGGAATTCTGCCACTCTTAAAGATTCTTTTGGACATACAAACCTCGGTGGAACGGGTATGTTTTTGTCAAACCTGCTTGCTGAAAAGCTTGGCTGTAAAACGAGAACAGTTGACTTTAGTACGCTTCAAAGGTGCGCGGCGCATATTACGAGCCGCGTTGACGTAGCAGAAGCTTTCGCTGCAGGTGCGCATGCAGTCAAAGCTGCCTTTGAGAACGAAACGGGCAAAGTTGTAGTGTTTAACCGCGTTTCGAGCTCGCCGTATTCAATGCTTACTGAGCTTGCGGATGTTGCGAAAATTGCAAATGTTGAAAAGCAAGTGCCGCTTGAATGGATAATTAGCGATGGAACGTACATTTCGAATGATTTTATAAATTATGCGAGGCCATTAATTCAAGGCGAAGTCTCACCTTATATGGTAGGAGGACTTCCGAGACATTTAGTGCTTAGGTAGGTTACATTAGTAAAGCGCAGCTATGATTAAAATGCTGCGCTTTACACAACACGAGCTCATTACTCCGGCGCTCTGTTCGCTTTTTCGTGACCTGCTTTTGCCTTTCCTTGAATTTCTGGAACAGGCTCTTGTTCGTTTTTTTCAAAATGTGTTTTTTTATTACTTTCAGTTCCGTGGGGCTCTTTTGGGTTTGGACGTCGCATACCTGCTTTTGCCAAAATAATCACTCCTTGCCTTAATCTTTAGCAATAATATCTGCTTTTTAATTGGGGGTTATTCAAAAATATGACCGACCAAAATATTCTTCTTATAATCAATCCTGTCGCGGGCAGGAAAATAGCAAAAAAATTAATATATCGCATAGTTGATTTGCTGTGCCGCAATAACTACAAAACGACGATATTTTCTACAGGAGATAAAGGTGAAGCCGCACAATTTGTCAAAGCTCATGCACATGAATTCAACAAGATAATATGCTGTGGCGGTGACGGGACGCTTAACGAAACTTTCACAGGGCTAATTGATGCCGGGATCAACATCCCGGTTGGGTATATCCCAACTGGCACAACGAACGATTTGGCGACAGCTCTTAAGCTTACGAAAAATCCGAAAAAAGCGATGCAAATTTCGGTTGAAGGCAATAACCGTGTGCATGATCTAGGCGTTTTTAACGATGACAGGTATTTTACTTACATTGCGTCATTCGGCGCGTTTACATCTGTTGCGTATCGAACTCCGCAATGGATGAAAAACAGCTTAGGCCGCGCCGCGTACTTTATAAATGGAGTACCAAGCCTTACTGACATCCAGCCGCATAAAGCGAAAGTTATCGCGGACGGAACACAAATCGAAGGTGAATTTGTGTTCGGAAGTGTGACAAACTCAACGATTATAGGCGGGATTATTAAGCTGAATGAAAGCGAAGTTCATTTTGATGACGGTCTTTTTGAAGTGATGTTAGTTAGAAACCCTGAAACGCCTATGGATTTGAGCAAGTCGATTCAATGTATCGTAAGTCATGAATACGACGAGGAGTACGTGCTTTTTTTACGGGCTAAAGAAGTGCTTTTTACGTTTGAAGAGCCGACTGACTGGACGGTGGACGGTGAGTTCGCCGGGACTGTAAATGTCGCGGATATTAAAAACTTGCAGGGCAGAGCGGAAATTGTTGTAAAATAAAGAAATGACTCCTTCTGTAAAAGCTGAAGGAGTCATTTTTTGCGAACTATCTGCCGCAAAAAAAAGATTCAATTCTATCGAGGTCAAATCCTAAATACACCCATCCATGTCGTGAAAATCTATAGCCAGAAACAGAATGTCTGCCTACGAATGTCGGATAAAACCAAAACGATTTGCCATTTCTCAGCCAAATATAAGTGTTTGAGTGCATACAGCCTGCAATCGCACCTCTGTCGATAGCCGTCAGCTTGCCTTGCGGAGGTCTGACTGGTATGTGGGTCGGCGGCGGAGAAGTTGGGCAATCATTAAAATTTGTATGATTCGGATTCACATGTGGCATCGGGTGTGGAATTGGTCCGGGATGCGGAATCGGGCGTGGAGAAGGATGCGGATGTGGCTCGGGATGCGGTCTATGACCTCGGCTACTTGGCGGCCTCGGATGCACAGGCGGTCTTGATTGTGGTGACCTTGTCGTTGGCTGAGTACCCGGTGGGCGATGGGCGGGGTTTGCGCTTCTCATCGCTTCTACGGCATTTTGTTCGACCGTCGACGTTTGTTGCTCTGAAATCGTTTCCACGTTAACTGTAGGCTCAATGGCTTGCTCAACATTAGTTTGTTCGACCACCGGTTCAACATTCGCTTTCTCGACAGACCGTTCAACATTTTTGTGAATAAAGTTTTTATATGGATTCACTTTCTCACCTCATAGATTTATTTGCTCTATTCTATGAGGTGAGACGTGTATATGCTACTGAACCCTTGATTAAAGTTATACTATCTAATTATTTCATCTGTAATAATAACCCAGTTTCCAATTATGTTTTGAGCGACAACTCTGTGCGTCCGATTAAATTCTGAAACGCCTCCTCCTCGACGCTCAAGCTGCCAAGTTTCGTTCACGACTGCAAGAAGCGTATTGCCGTTGTCAACAAGCGCATACGACATCACTTGCGCCGAATACATTACCGTTTCGTACGCGGTAATTTGCATCGGTGTGTAGTTGCGCATGAGCATTTCGTCGTTTAAAATGTCCTCTGTGAAGCCAACAATGTCGACTAGCGGTATAATGGACGATTTATAGCGAAGCCGCTGTGTGAAAGAGCTTATAACTGAATTTTTCGCGCTTTCAGCAGCGTCAGACAGCCTCGCGTCAGCGCCTTCCAAAAGGTTAACTTGACCCTCTACTTGATTAAGGCGCACTAGAAGCCCGCGCAGGTCAAGCGCAATATTACTGGAAGGTACAGCGCGAATTTCGTTTCTAAAGTGCATGGGCGCGTGGAAAGTTATGTCTGATCCAAACGACCCTGAGCGTGCGGTTGACTCAAGCGCGACCTCGATGCCATCTTGAATGGTCAGCATAAGCGATGAGTCAGGTACAGATTCAACAACGTTACCGTTTCGGTCTAAAGTGTGCATTACAAGGATGAAATTTTCACGTATACGACCCATTCGCTCTAAAACTGCTGTAAAGTTTGAAGCGGGAATGTGAACCCACTCCTCTTCCATATTAGCAAAAAGCCCTGCGGCTGGAATCGTTAAATTAAGCGGAATATTTTCAAAAAGATTGTTAAACTCTATGGCCATGTTAGCGATCAAGTTATCAACAGGCCCGAAATCCATTCGCAGAAGTGTTGTTCTATGATCTGGGAAATGATAAAGGGCAGGGCTACGCCGAGACGGCAGTATGGTATTCGCCGGCGAGCTAAGAGAAATACCGGGGTTGTCAGCCGATTGCTCAATCGTTATGTTCGCTATGTCGTCAGCCCAGCTGATTGTAAAATTCATAATCGTTCCAGAGCTTGAGAATACTGCGTTTTGAAGCGTAACATCAACGCTTGCGGGCGTTCCATCAAATATCACAGGCGAATTTACAAATCTCGCAGGCGGGAACGGATTTTCCCTTTCAAGCCCAAACTGAAATACTGCTGTTTCGTTAAAAATACGATCACGAACGGTTAAGGTGAAAACACTTCCGCGTCCGAGCAAAGGTTCAAACCGTGCAATGCTGCCTGTCGTTTGCACTATATCGGCCACAGGGAATGAAAGATCGCGATTATAAGCCCGCCCTGTATTGTCCGTAAGTGAAAATGTTGTGCTTAAAATGTCAAATTCCCTGTTAAAATGAAACACGGTCGCCGCTTGGTCAAGTATAAGTTTTTCGAGAATTACCCTTTCTCCCATAAATTCGGTTTCCAACCCCAAAAATATGAAGTTTTGGTTGTTTGGAACATGTTCGGGAGGTGTAAAAACTACTCTTTCGAACGTAGTTTGCATAGGTTCGGGCGCTGATGGAAGCCTCCCTAAAAGTGTAATGAAAGCGAATACTAAAACGATAATAAAAATTGTCAAAACTACAATTACAACTATTGGCAAATATCCTGATAGCGCGTTAAAAAATCTTCCTTTTGGCTCATCTTCTTCAGCAAAAAGCTCAGATTCAGACAGTTCAAGCTCTTCTATTTCAGCAAAATCAGCAGCATCACGCTTTTCATTATCATAAACGGAAATATCGTTAACAAAGCCTGTGTCTAGCGTGCCGATTTCTCCGTCATCACTAGAATTAGCTTCCCTTTCAAGAGCCGCTTCAAGTAAGCTGTCGAGATGACTGCTTTCGCCCATTTGGTCTTCAGAGTTTGCGATTTTAGTTATTACGTTGTCTTGATTAAGCTCAATTTCTGCAAAAGCATCCATCTGCTCAGACAATTCTTCGATAACGTCTTCCGAAAGGTCATTTATAAAATCTGCAAATGCCGATTCATCAATATCTGAAGCGTTTATTTCTCCATCGTATTCGCCTAGTCTTTCATCATCAGCCAAAATTCTCACCTCGAGTTTCTAAGTTTTGTTTTCTGCTCCTACTAACTAAAAATACCAATCAGAAGCGGAACTATCATCCCCAGTACCATTACAGCCGATATCGCGAACGCAACAACTAAAAGTAATGTTTTTCTTCGTTTATCTTTTTTTGCGATTATATCCTTTTTCATATTCATCCTCCAAAGTTATTATGGCATACATCATTACGGCATGCGGCATATTCTACGATCTCCACCATACTCTAGTCTCCGCTAGACTCCTAATCACATTTTACCACTAAATTTTAAATTTTAAAAGCCCCTTTTGAACTTTCTTCGAATATGGTGTATAATAGATTTAATAACTTCAAGGAAGTGACTTTATGCTAGGTTGGATTAACTATATTTTGCTAACGCTAACGCTCGCGTTTGTTGTTTGGCTTCATGTTTCAATGATTATGGGGCGAAAGCAGAGCAGCGCTAAAAAAATTGCGGATATCGTAAATGAAGAAAGCGCCGCGAATTTTGCGAGGCGGCGTCCAATTCCCGATGACTTTTATTTCACGCCCGATATTAGCGATTTGCCGATGAAAGAATATGCTGACGCTAAAAGCAAAGTCGCGATAAAGCAAGTGCGCGCGCTGAAACTCGCAAACGCGAAAATGATCCGTCTGCCAAGAACTATGACAAACTTGGAAATTAAAATGGAATATGGCCCGGCGAATCTTGAAACTGTTACAAACGGTGAAGAAATTTATCAAGCTTTTTTAGAATCGTTAATCGCTTGGGCGGACGCTCTTTCGGATGAGCGCGAAAATGAAGATGCTAAAAAAATCCTTGAAAAATCCATAGATTTAGGCTGTGATGTAAGCAGATGCTTTTTGTCGCTTGCGAAATTGTACGCAGAAGATCATGATAAAACCGCGATTGAAAAGCTTATGAATCGGCTTGATATAGGAGAGCTCATACCAAAAAATGAAGCAATTCGAAAGAAAACAGTTGCAGAAATTCGAAAAATGTATAATAATATATAGTTTAAAGGTACAGAAGATAATTAGGAGGAAGGTTCAATGCAGTATAATCATCGGGAAATCGAGATAAAGTGGCGAAAAATTTGGGATGAAAACCCAACTTACAAAATAAATGAAGGCAAAAAAAAGTTTTACTGCCTCGACATGTTCCCGTATCCGTCCGCGGGCGGTCTGCATGTTGGGCATTGGCGAGGATATGTTTTAAGCGATGTTTTAAGCCGTTATAAAATACTTGAAGGATACGATGTTTTACACCCGATGGGTTGGGATGCGTTTGGACTTCCCGCAGAAAATTATGCAATTAAAACGGGTGTGCATCCTTCTGTAGGCGTGAAAACAAGTATTGAAAATGCAAAGCGACAGCTTAAAGAGATGAGTACGTTGTACGACTGGGGGCGTGAAATTAACACGACTGACCCGAATTATTACAAATGGACGCAGTGGATTTTCGTTCAAATGTATAAAAATGGCTTGGCATACGAGAAGGAAATGCCACTTAACTGGTGTCCGTCCTGCAAATGCGTACTCGCAAACGAAGAAGCAGCAAGCGGAACATGCGACAGATGCAGCAGTATTGTCACAAAAAAAATGCTTCGACAATGGATGCTTAAAATTACGCAATATGCTGAAAAGCTTCTTGAGGGGCTTGATACGCTTGAATGGCCTGAAAAAGTTAAAAAAATGCAGTCGGATTGGATAGGCAAAAGTTACGGTGCGGAAATAGACTTCATTATTGAAGGAACGGATGAAAAAATCCGCGTGTACACAACTAGGCCCGATACTCTTTACGGCGCGACTTTTATGGTAATTTCGCCTGAGCATCCGCTTGTTAAACAAATTACGACAGATGAATACAGGAAAGAAATGGAAAATTATGTGTTTAAAGCAAGCACAAAATCATCTGTTGATCGGATGTCTGATAAAGAAAAGACTGGCGTGTTCACAGGAAAATATTGTGTAAACCCGATAAGCGGCGATTTAATGCCTGTTTGGGTTTCGGATTATGTTTTGGCGGATTATGGAACGGGCGCTATAATGTGCGTTCCGGGTCATGACCAACGGGATTTTGAGTTTGCGAAAAAATTCGACCTGAAAATTACACGTGTAATCAAAAAAGAAGATGGCGATGATTCTGAGCTTACAGAAGCGTTCACAGACGACGGAATTAGCATAAACTCTGGTATTTTGAACGGCCTCAAAACGGTTGATGCAAAAGTGGCTGCGATGAATTACATTGAAGAAAAAGGCTTCGGTGAGCGGATGACGAACTATAAGCTTCGCGATTGGGTGTTCTCGCGCCAAAGATATTGGGGTGAACCGATTCCTATAATACATTGCAAAAAATGCGGCATTGTTACAGTTCCTGAGGAGGATTTGCCGGTTATTTTGCCACAAGTTGACTCGTACCAACCGACTGAAACAGGTGAGTCGCCTCTTGCTTCAATCCGTGACTGGGTCGAAGTTACATGCCCTAAATGCGGTGATGGCGCGGAGCGTGAGACAAACACAATGCCTCAATGGGCAGGTTCATCATGGTACTTTTTGCGCTACGCCGACCCGAACAATAATGATGAAATCGCGAGTAAAGAACTGCTCGAAAAATGGCTTCCGGTTGATTATTATGTAGGTGGGATAGAGCATGCTGTTCTACATCTTTTATATGCGAGATTTTATACAAAATTCTTGAACGACATCGGCATAATAAACTTTAATGAGCCTTTTGTGAAGCTGTTTAATCAGGGCATGATTTGTAAAAATGGCTCAAAAATGAGTAAATCTCTTGGAAACGTTGTTTCGCCTGATGAGTTGGTTGAAAAATACGGCTGTGATTCGCTTCGAATGTACGAACTGTTCGTTGGCCCGCCGGAACTGGACGCTGAGTGGGATGATCGAGGTATTGACGGCGTTTTTAGATATATTAACAGAGCTTGGAAATTTATTTATGAGTACAAAGATAAGCTTGTCTCACAGACGAAGGAAATGGAAAAAGCGCGTCATAAAATGATATATGATATATCAAGCCGTTTTGATAATTTATCGCTTAATACAGTCGTAAGTGGATTTATGGAGAATACTACCAATATAATGGGAGTCGCTAAAACCACCGGCGGAATTGACAAAGAAACGCTTGAATCAATAGTTATAATGCTTTCGCCGTTTGTTCCACATGTTTCTGAGGAGCTTTGGGCGGTTTTAGGACATGACAGAAGTGTTTTTTACGCCGATTGGCCTGTTTATGACGAAAGCAAGATGAAAGATGACTTTGTCGAAATTGCGATACAAATTAACGGCAAATTCCGCGATAATATTAAAGTTGATGTTAATATTTCGAAAGATGATGCGCTTAAAGCGGCAAAAGAAGCGATTGAGTCTCGACTTGAAGGCGTACAGATAGTCAAAGAAATTTATGTGCCGGGTAAAATCGTCAATATCGTAGTAAAATAATCAAAACAGAGGATGAATAAAATGAGCCGGAAATATTATATAACGACCCCGCTTTACTATCCTAGCAACAAGCTTCATATCGGTCACGCATACACAACTGTCGCCGTTGACACGATGGCTAGATATAAAAAAATGCGTGGTTTTGATGTGACGTTTCTGACCGGAACGGATGAGCACGGCCAAAAGCTTGAACGCGCAGCAATGGAAGCCGGAAAGACCCCGAAATCTTACATCGACGGAATTGTCGCGGGAATTAGGGAACTTTGGAAGATTCTCGACATTGAAAACGACATTTTCATCAGAACGACGGATGATTATCACAAATTAGCTGTGCAAAAAATCTTTAAGAAGCTTTATGAACAGGGCGATATTTACAAAAGCTCATATGAAGGGCTTTATTGCACGCCATGCGAGACTTTTTTCACAGAAATACAGCTTAAAGAAGGCAATTGCCCTGACTGCGGACGCTCTGTTGAAAAAGTGCAAGAGGAAAGCTATTTCTTCAAATTGTCAAAATATGCGGACAGGCTTATTAAGCATATCGAGGATAACCCTGAGTTTATAATGCCAATATCACGCCGAAATGAAATGCTCAACAACTTTCTTCGCCCGGGCTTGTCGGATTTGGCTGTTTCGCGCACGTCGTTTAAATGGGGCATCCCCGTTGAGTTTGACCCCGGACATGTCATCTACGTTTGGGTTGACGCATTGTCAAATTATGCTACGGCGCTCGGCTTTATGTCCGATGATGAAAGTAATTATAAAAAGTATTGGCCTGCTGATGTGCATGTTGTTGGGAAGGAAATAATCCGCTTCCATACGATAATTTGGCCTATAATGCTGATGGCGCTCGGCGCCGAACTTCCAAAGCAGATTTTTGGGCATGGATGGCTGCTTTTTGACGGTGGTAAAATGTCAAAATCAAAAGGAAACGTTGTTGACCCGAATATTTTAGTGAACAAGTACGGCTCTGATGCAATTCGCTATTTTCTCATGCGCGAAATCGTTTTCGGGCAAGACGGCAACTTTAATAATGAAGTGCTCGTACAACGCATTAACTCTGATCTCGCAAATGACCTCGGCAACCTCGTTTCACGTACGGGCGGAATGATTGAAAAATATTTTGGAGGCGTAGTTCCGGCGGAGCATTCACCGACAGAATATGACAAAAGTTTAATCGAAATGGCTGAATCAACCTGCGAAAAAGTCGAAAACTATATGGATAAAATGCAGTTTAATGACGCGCTAATCGAAATTTGGAACCTCGTTCGCCGTTCGAACAAGTATGCTGATGAGACTTCTCCATGGGTATTAATTAAAGATCCGGCTAAGAAAAGCGAACTTGCGAACGTTTTATACAATCTTTCAGAAGTAATTCGCATAGTTTCGATATTAATTACACCATTTATGCCAAAAACAAGCCCTGAAATTTGGGCTCAGCTTAACATGAACAACCCTGAAATTTTAACTTGGGAGAAATCGAAAACTTTCGGACTTTTGCCGAAAGAGGTCAAAGTATCAAAAGGCGCGATTTTATTTCCTCGCCTTGATATAAAGAAAGAATTATCAGAGCTTGAAGCCTTGGGCGGCGGCGGAACGGCTATGCCTGCTCATGAAAAAGTGAAAAAAGATGAGCTTGCCAAAAAGGAAGATACCGGCATTATTGCTATTGATGATTTTTTCAAAGTTGAGATGAAACTTGGAGAGGTTATCGAATGTGAGCGAGTTGAAGGATCTGAAAAGCTTTTAAAATCTCAAATTAAAGTTGGAAGTAAGATGCGCCAAATTCTATCGGGAATCGCGCAATTCTACACTCCTGAAGAAATGGTAGGCAAAAAAGTCGCGTTAGTTTTAAACCTTAAGCCACGCAAAATGATGGGACATCTGTCAGAAGGAATGGTGCTTGCGGCGAAGGACGAAAATGGTAATCTATCACTTTTGACTGCCGACAAAACCGTAGACAGCGGCGCAGAAATCAGCTAGAAATGGAGATCAATATGTATTTTGATTCACATGCACATTATGATGACAAAAAATTTAACGATGATAGAGACTTGGTAATGAACGATTTGTGTTCGGGTGGCGTTAGATATGTAGTAAATGCCGGAGCGAGTATGGGAAGCTCAAAAAAAGGGATGCAGCTTGCCGAAAAATACGGCTTTTTGTACGCCGCAGTCGGCATTCATCCGCATAGTGCGAAAGATATGAAGGTTGATGATATAGATTGCTTGCGCGAAATGACAAAGCATAAAAAGGTCGTCGCTCTTGGAGAAATGGGGCTTGATTATTACCACAACTTTTCTCCGAGAAACGAACAGGCCGTCTGCTTTTCAAAGCAGCTCAAGCTGGCTAAAGAGCTTGATATGCCGGTCATTATCCATTCAAGAGACGCGGCGCAGCCTGTTTTTGACATGATAGAACAGTCGGGCGTCAAAAAAGGGGTCATTCACAGCTATTCTGGAAGCGCAGAAATGGCGCTTGATTATGTTAAGCTCGGTTTTTACATTGGTATAAGCGGCGTTTTGACTTACAAAACGGCTGAAAAGCTAGTGCGAGTTGTCGAAGAAGTCCCTATCCGTCATCTTCTTATTGAGACAGATGCCCCATACCTTGCGCCTGTGCCCCATCGGGGCGAGCGCAACTTATCTGTTTATTTAAAATATGTTGTGCGCAAAATTGCGGCAATTAAAGGAATTTCGGAAGACCAGGCGGCTAAGATTACATGCGATAATGCTAAGAGCCTGTTTTTGGTTGAAGAATCGCTTGTAATATGATATAATTATTAACCAATTTTCTTGGAAGGAACGTTTTAATGTCGATATCAAAGGAAAAATCCATAAGCGTACTTAAAAAAGCCGCTAAGCGCTATGGTTTGCAAGCGTTTAACGCAATGGCTCTTGGTCTTTTTTCTTCGTTAATAATCGGCTTGATTATAAGTCAGGCGGCGCAGTTGCCGTTTTTAGACTTCTTACAGCCGTTTAGTGAAATCATATCTGCGACTTCGCCTGTAGTTGGCGCGGCGACAGGCGTTGCAATCGCGTATGGAATAAAAGTGCATCAACTGGCAATTTTTTCGTCAGCTGCAACGGGCGCGTTCGGGTATATGCTCGGCGGGCCTATTGGGGCGTACATCGCTGCAGTTGTTGGCGCAGAGTTTGGAAATTTAATTGCGGGCAAAACAAAAGTTGACATAGTGCTTGTGCCGAGTGTGACAATTATAACAGGCTGTCTTGCCGGACAATTCGCCGGCCCGGGAATCTCAGCTGCTATGACCGCACTCGGAGAGCTTATAAATACTGCAACGGCGCTTCACCCCGTTCCTATGGGTGCGGCTGTTGCAACTTTAATGGGCATGACACTTACAGGCCCGGTTTCAAGCGCTGCTCTTGCTATTTCGATGGGCCTTGACGGTTTGGCGGCAGGTGCGGCAACAGTCGGCGGCGCGGCTCAAATGATTGGTTTTGCCGTTGCGAGCTACCGCGAAAACAAAGTTGGCGGGCTTTTGGCGCAAGGTCTCGGCACGTCAATGCTTCAAATCCCTAATGTTTTAAGGCGGCCGCTTATTTGGGTTCCCCCAACACTTGCAGGGGCAATTTTAGGGCCGATTTCAACTTCGGTTTTACAAATGACAAATAATCCGATGGGCGCAGGAATGGGCACTAGCGGCTTCGTCGGTCAAATTGGCGCATGGGCAAGCATGAGCGGTACAGTTGAACCGGGCGTTCTGATCGTAAAGATATTTATGATGCACTTTGTATTGCCTGCGATTTTAACGCTAATTTTCAGCGAAATTATGCGCAAAAAAGGTTGGATTAAATTTGGGGATATGAAATTAGATTTATAGATATTTAAGTATTTCCCCATCGTAAGGCGTGGAAATACCTGTTATATAAGCAGCAGAAAGGAATGATTACCATTCTTGTTAATATAGCGATTCTTAGCGTGCTCATTTTACTTAGCGGCGCGTTTTCCGCCATAGAAATTGCGCTAAGTTCCGCCAACCGAACAAAGCTTAAAATGCTTGCGGAGTCGGGAGATAAAAAGGCTGTAAGGCTTCTTGCAACGCTCGAAAATCCGACAGGCTTTTTCGCCGTGACCCAACTTTACATTACGTTTATCGCACTTTTTTTGGGTGCATATGCCGCAGGTGCGTTTACTGACCCGATTATTAATTGGGCGCTTAATCTCGGACTTTCCGTTTCGCCCGCCATTGCTGAGCCGGTTGCTTTCGTCTTTGTAACGATTGCGTTGACATATTTCAGCTTAGTTTTTGGCGAGCTTGTGCCTAAGCATATCGCGCTTAGAAATTCGACGAAAGTTGCTCTTTCAACGATTGGATTTTTTACTGTGTTGTCAAAAATTGTATTGCCATTTGTAAACTTGTTATCGGTTTCGGCAAATTTATTACTTAGAATTATCGGTTTCAAAGACGACAGCCATGAGGATGAAGTTACAAAAGACGATGTGCGTATGCTGCTTAAATCGGGCAGCGAACATGGTAATATTGCTGAAAGTGAACATAATATTTTAACAAATGTGTTAAAGCTTGACGATAAAACGGTTGAGGATATATGTGTCCATAGAATTGATGTTGTTGGAATTTCTTTAAGTGCGAATTTTGATGAAATACTTAACCTTTTTGTCAATGAGCAATATTCACGCGTACCTGTTTACGATGGGGATATCGATCATATTGTCGGTGTCTTGCATATGAAGGATGTCATGAAGTTTATCGTTGAAAATCCAAAGAGGTTGGCGTTTGATATTAAAGATTTTTTGCGCGAACTGTACTTTACGTCAGCTTTAAAAAAAGCGAACGAGTTGCTTGTCGAAATGCAGAAAAAGCGTTTATATATGGCGGCTGTAATTGACGAATATGGTGGAACGATTGGGATTGTCACAATTGAGGACTTGGTAGAAGAAATCGTAGGAAGTATTTTAGACGAGCATGATGCTGACGAACCTTCGGATATTTTGCCGGCTGCCGACAATCTTTTTGTCATTCAAGGAACGACTGATTGTGAAAAAGTGAAAAATTATTTCGGAACAGATTTTCCGGCTGATGAATACGAAACGTTAAGCGGATTTTTAATAGGACAGCTAAATCGCATACCGGATGAGGGTGAAAGACCCGAAATTCGGTACAAAAATTTGCTGTTCAAAGTCGATAGTGTAAAGGAAAAGCGTATTGCGAAAGTCGTTGTTTCAATAGTTGATGGTGAGAATGAGGTTTTAGAAAATACTTGATTAGAGTAGGCGGATGAATGATTAAAGCCGTAAATAAAATTTTTGCGCGCCTATTTTCGACAGAATACATGGTCAAAGAAAGCTTAAAGCGCGGCGACATAACCCCAAACAAAGAGGCTTACAAAGTCTCTTTTGATATTGCGCTTCCGGCTGTTGCTGACATGGTTTCGGTTAACTTAATCGGGATTTTAAGTATGCTCATGGTCGGGCGTTTGGGCCCTCATGCGGTTGCTGCCGTTGGCCTTACTCAACAGCCTCGGATGATATTTATGGCAATCTTTTTCGCGTTAAACATTGGCGTAACGGCGATTGTTTCGCGAAGAAAAGGTGAAAATAACCGAGATTCCGCACGTTTATGTCTTCGCCAAACGCTCATGATAGGTGTCATTCTTTCGATAATAATGTCGGTTGTTGCATTTTTTTCTTCAGAATTTATGATGCGCTTTGCTGGCGCAAATGAAGATACACTCCAGGTCTCGACCGAATATTTTCGTATTTTGGCGGCGGGGCTTACGTTTCAATCGCTGTCAATTATGATTTGCGCGGCTCAGCGCGGTGTTGGCAACACAAAAGTTACAATGTACGTTAATTTAGCGGCGATTATCGTCACTGTTATTTGCAATTTTTTACTTATCGAAGGGCGGCTCGGCTTTCCGCGCCTTGAAATGCGGGGGGCGGCAATTGCTGTTTTAGTTGGCCATGCGGTCGGCTTTTTGATGGCGGTACATTCAATTGTCAAAAAAGATTCATACCTTCGCGTTTCGATTAAAGATAAATGGTGGCCCGATCGTGATATGCTTAAAACCCTATCGCGAATTACTGCGGGCTCTATGGTAGAGCAAGTCGCTGTTAGAGTCGGTTTTTTCGCATATGCGATAATTATTGCTATGCTCGGCACAGAATCTCTTGCCGCACATCATATCGCAATGCAGCTTTTGACGTTATCGTTTGCGTTCGCAGACGGAGTTGGCGCGGCAACGACATCGCTCGTCGGGCAAAATCTCGGCAAAAAACGCCCGGACCTTGCTATAATGTACGGCAAAATCGGTCAAAGATATGCAATGATAATTTCTATTTTTCTTATGATAACATCACTTCTTGGGCATAATTTTTTCCCATCGCTTTTTACTGATGACGTTGGCGTAATCGCCCAAGCGTCCACGATTGTCATAATTATGGCATTTTTACAGCCGCTTCAAATGTCACAATTAGTAATGGCGGGAAGTTTGCGAGGAGCGAGTGACGTCAAATACGTCGCATTTACGATGATTTTGACAGTCGCGCTTATCCGTCCGATTTTAGCCGCGTTTTTTATATATCTTGGTTTTGGGCTCGTTGGCGCATGGCTTGCAATTGCTGTTGACCAAGTTGCAAGACTTCTCATGCTGACCACAAGATTTTCGCGTGGAAAGTGGATTCATATTAGATTATAAGCCCTCCCTGCTTTAGGGCATAAAAAGTCCGCCTGACAAGCACTAAGCTAACTTACGGCACACAGCTTGCATCGCTTAGTGCTGCTTCATTCCTGACCTGACACGGTTCGCAAGAAGCTGTTGCGTAAGACTTAATATCCATCAAAACGGACTAGGCTCATTATATACTGCTTTTACAATTATGTCAACATTGATTCGCCTAATGTATATCCTGAAACACCTAAATAATCACAGACTGTTGCACCGATATCCGCAAATGTGCTTCTAATGCCAATATTTCTCGGCGTGATGTTCTTCCCGAAAATTAAACATGGCACATATTCGCGTGAATGGTCAGTTGAATCTGTTGTCGGGTCACAGCCGTGATCCGCTGTCATTATTAAAATGTCATCAGGCTGAAGAGTAGCTGTAATTTCCGGCAATCGCTCATCAAAATATTCAAGCGCCTTAGCGTATCCCGGTACATCATTTCTGTGACCGTATAACATGTCAAAGTCAACTAGATTTGCAAAAATTAGTCCATTATCAACTTCGGCCATCGCTTTAATTATCGCGTCTATTCCGGCTGCATTATTTTTCGAATGATCACTGCTTGTAATTCCATTTCCTGTAAAAATATCTTCGATTTTGCCGATTGCGTGAACGTTTAACCCTTCGGCTTTTATTAAATCAAGCATTGTGCCTTTTGGCGGTGGTATTACGAAGTCTTTGCGGTTTTCGGTACGGTAATAATTACCTGATTCTCCCAAAAACGGACGGGCAATTACTCGCGCAATGCCATACTGTTCGCACAATAAGTTATAGGCTTTTTCACAAATAGCATACTGCTCATGGATATGGATGATTTCTTCATGCGCCGCAATTTGAAAAACGCTGTCAGCAGACGTGTAAACGATTGGCCATCCTGTTTTGACATGTTCATCGCCTAAACGCATTATAATTTCAGTGCCTGAAGCTGATTCATTTGCTAAAGATTTGCGGCCTATTGCGTTTTCGAAAATGTCAATGCATTCTTGTGGAAAACCTGTGTACGTATACGTTTTAAAAGGCTTATCAAGCATTTTGCCTGCAATTTCCCAGTGCCCGCTTATCGTGTCTTTTGCCTTTGTTAGCTCCGCAATTTTGCCGTGTAGAGCAGTTGGGCTTTCAACTGTAGGTAAGCCGCTTCCTTCAATGTTGCCAATGCCCATTTTATACAAATTAGGTATGTCAAGTTTGCCCATTGTCTTATAGATATTACCTATTGTATTTGCTTGGACATCTGCAATATCAAATTCAGCGGCATCAGGCATTGCTCCAATCCCCACGCTGTCAAGTATTATAAGTACTACGCGCTTCATTTATCGTCGCCCCAATCCACGAATAAGTCGTTTAAAAACTGCACAGGGTCTTCTATTTCATTTTCCGTCAAATCGATGGAAATGTAAAGTGATCTAAATTCGCATTCATCCGGCAGCTCCATAAATCTGCGTGATTGCACAAAATTACGATGTTCGTCAAAAATAGCGACCATTCGCATGAAAATTGACTCCATTGCCGCAAGCTTTTCCGCTTGTGGTTTGTCTGACCGCATAACCATTTGCGCCTCTGTTGCAAACTGCATAGCCCTGCGCATATGTATTCGAGAGACCTCTTCTTTGCTTCTTGCATTTTCAAGCTCTCTTCGATACGCGTCGCGCTCGCGCTCAATTTCTCGTGCCTTAGTGTATAGCTCCGGGGCATGTTCTTTCAAAAAGTCAAACTCCGCTTGTGATAATCTCCGCCCTGTTCTAAGCGCTGTCTCAATGCTTGACATCATTAACAATATGTGGTTATCTTCACGCATCTGCCTTAAATCCTCGATTACAGCCGCTCTTTCGGCACGGATTCTCTCCATTTCCGCAGTTACCCGGCAAAACTCACCTTCTTCAGAAACGTTTTGCCTGTTTAACATTTGAAGATTGCTAGAATCTTCATGTCGTCGCGACATGTTTACATCCTTGTTACGAACATGCGGCATTCTTGGTGTTGCAAATAGATTTGTTAAATTCATAACTCACCCCTCCTTGGGATTTTCGTACGAAACCCGAACAGCGGAACTTAGTATTGCTATCCACTGCATTTCAGATTATCGTAAATACTCCTCATATCCGACCTTTAGAAGCCTGTCGGACTTTTCCTCCATCATATTTTTAAGGTTCTCGCGGTAATTTCTAACCTTTTCGGCGATCTTTTCATCAAATGCGCCGATTATTTGGCTTGCGAGAAGGCCTGCATTTTTTGCGCCATCAATCGCAACTGTAGCAACGGGAATGCCCGGCGGCATTTGAACGATTGAATAAAGCGAGTCAACGCCGTTAAGCGCCTTTGATTTAACAGGTACACCAATTACAGGTAAATCTGTGAGAGATGCAACCATGCCCGGTAAATGCGCTGAGCCGCCCGCCCCCGCGATTATAATGTTAATTCCACGACCTCTAGCCGCTTTTGCGTATTCAAACATCTTTTCCGGCGTTCTATGAGCCGAAACTATAAGTATTTCATATTCAATCCCTAGTTCTTCAAGAGCTTTTGCCGCTTCACTCATAACAGGAAGATCAGAATCGCTTCCCATAATTATTCCAACTTTAGCCACAATATATCAGACCTCCCCTAGTAAATTTTGATAAGCGAATGAGCCTTTTCTGCGCGTTCTGCTGCCTGTTCAAGTGTTTCTGCCGTTACTGTCAAGTGCCCCATTTTACGCTGTACTTTTGAAAATTCCTTGCCGTAGACATGCACTTTTACGCCTAAGATTCTAAGTGCATCGTCCATACCATCAACGACAGCCATACCATTACTTACTATATCGGCACCAAGTATGTTTCTCATAACAGTTGGGCGAATTAAATTTGTGTCGCCAAGTGGTAGGGCACAAATTGCCCGAATGTGGTTTTCAAATTGGCTCGTGACTGACCCTTCGATTGAATAATGCCCGGAGTTATGTGGGCGCGGCGCGACTTCGTTAATTAAAATCCCGCCGTCTTTCAGCACGAACATTTCCGTGCAAAACATGCCGACCCCTTTGAAAATGTCCATAACTTGTTCAGCCGCTTTCATTGCAAGGCTTTCCGTTTCGCGGCTGATATCTGCCGGTACTTTTGTTTCGATTAACACATTGTCTTCATGATGATTTTGCACAACGGGATATATCACTGTTTCTCCCGCTGCATTTCGGCATGCAAGCACCGAAATTTCAATCAAAAAGTCAACATATTTTTCAGCCATAAGTGGTAATTTTCCGCTCCCGAGCGCTTCGTATGCGGTGTTAATATCATCTTTATTTTTGACTAAGTAGTTTCCTTTACCGTCATAGCCGCCTGTTCTTGCCTTTAGCAAAAATGGATAGCCGTATTCTTCGCCGGCTTTGATTATATTATCAATCGACTCCACACACATAAATTCTCCGACAGGCGCTTTACCCGCCGAAAGAGCTTCTTTTTGCGTCAGCTTGTCCTGAATGACTTTGAGGCTTTTTGCCGTTGGATAAATTTTATGCCCATTATTTTCAAGGTCAATCAACGCTTTAGAGCCAATATGCTCAAATTCATACGTCACAACGTCGCTTTTTTTTGCCAATTCATTTATTGCGCCCATATCATCAAATTTTGCGATAATATGCTCGTCAGAAATGCTGTGTGACGGGCAATTTTCAGTCGGGTCAAGCACTATGACATAAAACCCCATCTTTTTAGCCTCAAGCGTCATCATTTTCCCAAGCTGGCCGCCGCCAATTATACCAATTTTTGTCTTTTGCACTTTTGCACTCTCCTAATCTATATTCGTATCAGTTCCAATATTTCCGATCCAAACCACGATACGAAATTGCCTCTGCGAGGTGGTTTGTTTCGATATTTTCTGACCCGTCTAAATCTGCTATCGTTCTTGCGACTTTAAGGATTTTATGATATGCCCGACCTGTTAGGCCCAGATTATCAAATGCGCGCTTTAAAATTTCTCGAGCATCATTTCCAAGTGCGCAAAACCTGTCAATTTGTGGGGCATTTAACTGCGAATTTGTTAAAATCCCTTCGTTTTTATACCTGTCTCGCTGCAGTTTTTGGCAGGCCGTGACGCGGCTCTTTACCTCTTTTGAAGTTTCAGAATCACGATTTATATTGCCAAGTTCGTTATATTTAACAGCAGGCGCTTCAACTTGAATGTCAATTCTGTCAAGAAGCGGGCCTGATATTTTGCCCAAGTACTTAGTAACTTCGTTATGTTTGCATCGGCATTTATTGCTGTCGCCATAATGCCCGCAAGGACAAGGGTTCATCGAAGCCAAAAGCATGCAATCAGCAGGATATGTAACAGTGCCGTTAACCCTCGAAACAGTTACTTGTCCATCCTCAAGCGGCTGTCTTAAAACTTCTAGCACTGCCTTTGGAAATTCAGGAAGCTCATCAAGAAACAAGACGCCGTTATGCGCAAGGCTTATTTCACCCGGCTTAGGAACCCGTCCGCCGCCTGTTAAGGCAGAATATGAAATAGTATGATGCGGCGCACGAAAAGGTCGTTTTGTTATAAGGCATGATTTGTTGCTAAGGAGTCCTGAAATGCTGTAAAGCATAGTGACATCAAGGCTTTCGTCTACAGTCAAGTCAGGTAAAATTCCGGGCAGGCGTTTTGCAAGCATCGTTTTGCCTGAGCCCGGAGGGCCTATTAATAAAATATTATGCCTCCCTGCTGCCGCAACTTCAATTGCGCGTTTAACGCTTTTTTGACCTTTCACATCCGCAAAGTCAAGGCCAAAAAAGTCGCTTTCATCTGTTTCAAAAAACTTGTTAATATCGATTGTGATAGGCTCAAGCGGCATTGACGTAAAGTGCAGCATGGCTTCGTCAAGCGTTTTAACGCCGATGACTTCAACCCCTTCGACTAACGCCGCCTCTTCACTGTTGTCAAACGGAACGACACACTTTGTAAATCCTGTTTCTTTCGCGCTGTGTATCATTGGCAAAATTCCGTTAACTTTACGAACCGTTCCGTCAAGTGACAGTTCTCCCAAAACTAGGACGCCCTCGGTTCTACAGTTGTCTATTATTCCTACGCAAATCAAAATCGCGACAGCAATCGGCAAATCAAATGCCGCGCCTTCTTTTTTGGTACTCGCCGGGGCAAGATTAATCGTAATTCTTCTTGAGTAAAAATCTTTTACAACCGAAGACAGAGCAGTCGTAACGCGCTCCCTTGACTCGCGGATGGCAGAATCGGGCAGGCCAACAATATCAAACGAAGGCATCCCTCTATGAATATCAACTTCCACATCGACAATATATCCTCTTATCCCCATAAGCCCTGCAGTATTCACTTTTGCAACCATATTAGTCCCCTAACGATATAGCCATATAACTATATATAGCTATAAATCATGCTTCTAAAGCGCTTCTTCAGTAATTATTGATCTCCCAATTAAAGCTCGTCAGCACAAGCTTTAATCATCCCCTTTTGAAAGGGGGGGGACGCCGCCAACATTTAGGAATGATTTAATTGGCTGCGCAATAATATTATTCTTTCTAAATTTTACCCTTTTTCCTATTGCATTTCAATAGGAAATTATATATTATGTATTGCGACAGCAAATTATTTTATAAATGGCAATTACTGGAGCATAGTATGAATGATGACCTATATGCGTTATGGCTTTCTCAAATAGAGGATATTTCTTTCAAAAAGCAGCTTTTGCTTATTAATGCGTTCCCTTTTGCAAAAGCAGTTTTTAACGCGACGAAATACCAGCTTGATTCTATTATCGGTATTTCTGATGCAGATATTAAAAATATTATATCGGCTCAAGATGAAAAACGCATTAAGCTGTATGAAAAAGAGCTTGAAGAAAGTCAAATTAAGTTCATAGGCATTAAAAATGAAAAATATCCGAGTCTTTTAAAGCAAATACCCGATCCGCCGATTGGACTTTATTTTTTGGGTGAACTGCCGGATGATGAAATTATTACGATTGGTGTCATAGGCTCGCGAAAAAGCAGTGATTACGGGCTTAACGTCGCATATGACTTAAGTCGTGACTTGGCTAAAAACGGCGCAGTCGTCGTAAGCGGCATGGCTCGCGGTATTGACAGCATGGCGCATAAGGGCGCATTAGATGCAGACGGCAAGACTGTTGCCGTTTTAGGATGCGGTGTAGACATTTGCTATCCACCCGAAAATAAAGCTCTTATGGGGCGAATTGCAGAAAACGGCTGTATTATTTCGGAATACTACCCAAAAACGCCGCCGCAACCTGCGAATTTCCCACGGCGCAACAGAATTATAAGCGGTCTCTGTGCAGGAATCGTTGTTGTGGAAGCCTCTGACAAAAGCGGGACGTTAATTACGACAAATCACGCCCTTGAGCAGGGCAGGGAAGTTATGGCAGTGCCCGGTAACGTAACGAGCAATTTAAGCAAAGGCACTAACGAGCTTATAAAAGACGGCGCGGCGGTTGTTCTTGATTATAACGATGTAATGGACGCGATCGGCCTCAAAATTCCGCCGCCTGATAGCATAAAACGTAACAGGAGCGCCAAAAAGAGTGACCCGCGACAGCAAATGCCTGATAAGATACCTGACACGGAAGAAGTAAAAGAACCGCTGAATCTGTCGGATATTTCACCTGATGAAATGTTTGTTTATTCAAAAATTTTAGAAGGCCCAAAAAATATAGATGAAATTACACAAGATTTAGATAATACAAAAAATATAAGTTCGGCCCTTATGCTGCTTGAAATCAAAGGGTATATTAGAAAAACATCGGGTTATAAATATACAGTTAGTAAGGTGCAGTAGCAAAGCATGCCCTAGTAATGGAGGATAAATAGTAATGCCTAAAAACCTTGTAATAGTAGAGTCGCCGGCAAAGGCAAAAACCCTTAAAAAATTTTTGGGGCCTAGTTACAAAATTGAAGCGTCAGTAGGCCATGTACGTGACCTGCCAAAAAGTGAACTTGGAATTGACATTGAGAATGATTTCGAGCCAAAATATATTACGATCCGCGGCAAAGGCGAGGTTTTAGCGAAGCTGCGCAAAGAAGTTAAAGCGGCTGAGCGCGTATTTCTCGCTACAGACCCCGACCGGGAAGGCGAAGCGATAAGCTGGCATTTAATGCACGCTTTAAAACTAAGCCCCGAGAACGCGAAGCGCATTACGTTTAACGAAATTACAAAATCGGCCGTCACAAAATCAATTAAAGAAGCGCGCGAAATTGATATGAAGCTTGTTGATGCGCAGCAAGCAAGGCGTGAGCTTGACAGAATAGTTGGCTATAAGATCGGCCCGTTATTATGGAAAAAAGTAAAGAGAGGCTTAAGTGCAGGGCGCGTTCAATCCGTTGCGCTTAAAGTAATTTGCGACCGAGAGGAAGAAATTGAAAACTTCCAAAAAGAGGAATATTGGACGATGGACGCGACTCTTAAAAAAGGTAAAGAGAAGTTTATCGCCAAGTTTTACGGCACAGAAACTGAAAAACTGGACATAAAATCAGAAGAAGAAGCGAAAGAGATTTTAAAGCATGTCGAAAAGTCAGAATTTATCGTCAAAGAGTCTAAAAAAGGAAGCAGATCCCGAAAAGCTCCTGCACCGTTTACAACAAGCACACTTCAACAGGAAGCTTCAAAAGTTTTAGGCTTTGCAACAGCTAAAACGATGATGCTCGCGCAGCAGCTTTACGAAGGAATTGACATAAAAGGCGAAGGAACTGTCGGTTTTGTGTCGTATATCCGTACCGATTCAATGCGAATTTCCGATGATGCTTTTGAAAGCGGCAAAAGTTATTTATTAGAAAATTTAGGAGAAAACTATACTGTCAGTGAAAAGCCGAACCACAAATCAAGAAGCCGTGCGCAGGACGCCCATGAAGCAATTCGTCCAACGGATGTGAGCCGAACGCCTGAAAAAATGAAAGACCTCATTTCAAAAGACTTGTATAAACTTTACAAGCTTATTTGGGAGCGCTTTGTCGCGAGCATTATGCCACCGGCGAATTATAATACGCTGTCAGCTAAATTATCTGCCGGTAAATATCAGTTTAGGGCAAACGGATCAAAACTTGTTTTTGATGGATATTTGGCGATTTACAAGCGAAACGAAACATCGGACGCGGAAGCTGAAGCTTCAATGCCTGAACTTGTAGTAGGTGATAAACCTGATCTTTTATCGGTCAAGCCTGAACAACATTTTACACAGCCGCCGCCGAGATTTTCTGAAGCAATTTTGGTTAAAACTTTAGAGGAGCTTGGAATAGGCCGCCCGAGTACGTATTCGGCGATAATAAGTACGATAATTGCGAGACGTTATGTCACAAAAGAAGCAAAAGTTTTTTACGCAACCGAGCTTGGAAACATCGTCAACAACATAATGAAAGAATACTTCGAAAATATCGTAGATGTTGAATTTACTGCAAAAATGGAAGATGAACTGGATCAAATTTCTGAAGGAGACATTGAATGGAAAGAGGTCGTAAGGCAGTTCTATAAGCCGTTTTCTTTATCGCTTGAAAAAGCTGAAGATGCTATAAGCAAAATCGAAATTTCACCCGAAATAAGCGACGTTATTTGCGAAAAATGCGGCAAAAATATGGTTGTCAAAATGGGCAGATATGGGCGATTCCTTGCGTGCCCGGGCTATCCCGACTGCAAAAACGTTAAGGCGCTTCATGAAGAAGCGGGTGTTAATTGCCCGCTATGCGAAGCAAAAGTGTTAATCAAAAAGTCGAAAAGCGGCCGCGTTTTTTACGGATGTGAAAAAAGCCCGGATTGTCAGTTTATTTCTTGGAACAAACCAACAGGCGAAAAATGCCCTGTTTGCAATGACTTTTTGGTCGTAAAAGGCACAAAAAACAAAAAAGTAGTTTGCAATAACACAAGCTGTAAGTTTGAAAAACCGCTAGAGGAGAATTAAGATCATGTACGCGCAAGATACGCTCATGAAAAAAATGTTTGACTTGATAAGTCAAATTTATGATGATAAGCAAATCTTGAGCGAAATTTGTCTTCTTTTTTCAGTAGAACTTAGCTGCTCTGTATATGTTTCTGATGCTGTTGGCAGCACATTATTTGAAATCGGCGAGGATAGGGCTCATGAGCTTTTTGCGAATTTAACATGCGGAATGCAAAATTTAGGCTCTGTCATAATAAAGCGTGATATTGAGCCATTTAGCATTGATGACGAGCAAGCTTTTTTCGTGCTTGCTGCTGTATTATCGCTTCTTTTGCGCGCAATTGACAATCATCATAAAGAAAACACCCGTCGTGTAAAGTCTGCGCTTGGGTCGCTTTCGTATTCGGAGTTGACGGCGGCTCTGCATGTTTTTGACGTTTTAGGATATGAAAGCGGGCGTTTTGTGTCTAGTGATGTTTCAAAAGAAAAACAAATTTCGAAATCTGCTGTTGTCAATTGCTTAAAAAAGCTTGAAAGTGCAGGGCTCATCGAAGTTAGATCATTAGGCGTTAAAGGTACGCATGTTCGGGTTTTAAACGATGCTTTGCCTGCTTGGCTAGCTAAGCTTAAAAGAGGATAACCGGTTTTGTGTCTTTGTTGACCTGCTAATTAAGGTGCAGTATGAATAACTGGACATTTGATTTTATACTCGCTTGATGTTATAATGAAGCTTCACGAATGAAAGGAGCTAAATGCTATGCAAGTAATTCTTCTGCAAGATATTAAAAACGTAGGCAAAAAAGGCCAGCTTTTAGAAGCTGCTGACGGATATGCAAGAAATTACCTTATTCCTAGAAAAATGGCTGTCGAGGCGACAAAAGGCAATGTTAATGAGCTTGAAGCTAAAAACAAAGCGCTCGTTGCAAAAGCTGAAAAAGAGCTTGAAAACGCTAGAGAGTTTGCTAAAAATCTCGAGGGTAAGAAAATTAACATTAAAGTTAAAATGGGCGAAAATGGTAAGCTGTTCGGCTCGGTGACGAATAAAGAGGTAGCTATTGCTCTTTCAGAGCAATTCGGCATTTCGATTGATAAGAAAAAAATTGTTTTAAACGAACCGATTAAAATGGTTGGAGAAAAAGACGTTGAAATTAAAATTATGCAAGAGGTTTCAGCGAAAATAATCGTAAACGTAACCGAGGCTTAATATGGAATTTGATTCACCTGAGCAATATCAAGATTTAAGACAAGTCGGGCAGCGTCTTCCTCCTAATGATGTAGAGGCTGAGCAAGCCGTTTTAAGCTGTATGCTCTTTGATAAAGAGTCTATTTCCGTTGCTTACGAAACGTTGTCACAGGATGATTTTTACCGCCCGGACAACGCAGCTATCTATGCTGCGATGGTTGAATTATTTATTAAAAATGCCCCGGTAGATGCCATTACTCTCAAAAATAAATTGGCTGAAAACGGTGTTTTAGACATAATCGGTGGGATTGAATATATCTCATTTTTAGTTGGGAATTTCTACAGCTCTGCAAATATCTTGCAATATGTCAAAATTGTTGAAGAAAAATCTGTCCTCAGGCGGCTTATAAAAGCTGCTGACGGAATATCCGGGGTAAGTTATGCCGGAACACAAAGCGTTGAAAACATAATATCGGACGCTGAGAAGTCAATATTTGATATTTCTCAAAAAAGAAATACAACAGATTTTTCGCATATTGAGGCGGTTCTGCAAGGCTCGATTAAGAAAATCGAGGAAATCCACTCTTCAAAAGGCAAACTCACGGGCATTGCGACAGGTTTTTACGATTTTGATTATTATACGTCTGGACTTCAGCGCTCTGACCTCATTTTAGTCGCCGCGCGCCCTTCAATGGGTAAAACGGCGTT
>Ga0131853_10002802_pt1 | contig 31242 bp, 21 predicted proteins | sample TergutLab28metaG_FD_92764 | JGI IMG/M metagenome (GOLD analysis project Ga0131853, IMG submission 92764) | Labiotermes labralis P1 segment gut microbial communities from Petit-Saut dam, French Guiana - Lab288 P1 (version 2) (version 2) | ecosystem: Host-associated > Arthropoda: Insects >... | reverse complement strand
AGTTACCACTGTCCTACAAAAGCAAAGCATCCTGTATAGTTACCACTGTCCTACAAAAGCAAAGCATCCTGTATAGTTACCACTGTCCTACAAAAGCAAAGCATCCTGTATAGTTACCACTGTACTACAAAAGCAGTACATCCTCTATAGTTATCACTGTTCCACAAACGCAGAACATTCTGTATAATTACCACTGCCCCTCAAAAGTGTCACACATAAATTTACACGCTTCAAAACATGCATGTTTGAAGCGTAAAGTAATGAAATCGATTCGTGAGATCAGCGCTATGCAAGCGTCCAACATGGTCACAATCAGTAAAATGCTGTAGGCACTCTCTATACAGCGCTAAATACAGCAGGTATTCGCAACTGAGTCCGGGTTTTATTGCATATCATCCAAACTTCTAAAGCAGTTCGACAGGTGTGCAAAAAACGCGTGTCGCTGCTTGCTGAAACGTCAGACGGCTACTTTCTGACATGTCTACCATGTTTCGTGCATATACAGCACAAGGTACAGCCGTCACTGTGCACCACATGAAGGCATATGGAGGTACAGCTCCACTCATTCTTAGCTTCTGCATTAGATGAACCTGTGTGGTCAATTTCACGGTCCAGTCGCTTTATTTTCGGGGGACAGCCCCGCGGTGCCCATTCGAAAGGGGTTGGGGAGGGGGACCGGAATGGACATTTTGAGGGTATTAAAAAACTCTTGCCTCAGCAAGAATCTAACGACTTCTGTACTCTGTTTACTTAAAGATTAGTGATAATTATATGTACCAGATGCAGCAACGTTAAAAATACACATTTTGTCCACACACAGGAAGTACAGGTGTTCCGAATGAATCTCACAGTAAACAGCCATTACTGTGGACCCTCTTACGAACGGACTAACGTACGGAGTGGGTGGTCCGATAGTGCCGATTGTCCGGTACTTTCGAATTACGTATATATATATATATATATATATATATATATATATATATATATATAAACACACACTTTTATGAACGAACTAACAAGGGGACTGGTTAGTCCAATACTGCTGATTATTAGGTACGGTCCAGTTGAAATGTGATGGCACACGGTGACGCACGGGACGGGAAGTGAAGGGGGAACTGGCGAATAGAGTGGGTAGCCAGTACCCTTCACACTACCTCGGAACATGGTATATCCAGCATTACTACCGCTGATGCGCACACCTCGGCGCGCGCGCGTGTATATATATATAGCCATTACTCTAGACCCTCTTATAAACGGACTAACATGCGGAGTGGGTGGTCTGATACTGCCCATTTTCCGGTACTTCCGAATTACGTATGTCTGTATATACATGTATACATAAATATATATATACATGTATGTAGTCATTACTGTCGACCCCCTTATGAACTGACTAACATACAGAGTGGGTAGTCTGATACTGCCGATTGTCCGGTACTTCCGAATTATGCATATACACACACCGACAAAAAATGCCACCAAAAGATCAATACAGTACATATAAATACCAACACTCCCGTTTTTTTACATGGCTCGACAGCCCTAGTGGGCCTAGGTTTTCTCACCGTTGAGGGTTCGAGAACACAGTCAAACCACATTGGGTGGGAACTCCTCTGGACGAGTGATCTGCCAGTAGCAGAGACCTGTACTTGACAACATATGAAACTCACAACAGACAGACATCCATGTCCCCCGGCAGGGTTCGAACCCGAAATTCCAGGAAATGAGTGGCCGCAGAACCAAGCCAACCGTGCGGCCACCGGGATCGGCAGGATAATCGCTGTGATACATATAATACACAAATATAATTAACCTTTTAGTGAATATACATAAATGATATTTACGCAGACAAACCAGTATGTTTCAAATATTCCAACTCCGGGCCAAAATTTCGGAACCAAAATATGTCGTCCGTTATGTCCGAAACCCCCTTAATAATAGGGCCCACAGAATTTTCCATAAGACTTTAATTCTTCTTCAGTCCTCATGTTTGTACCGTGCATCAATGACGATTAAAACAATTATCCAACAGACGCACAAAAAATATAATTCGTAGACACAAGTAGAATTATTATAAAATAGTTAAAACCATTTAAAATTGCTCCAACATGTTTCGGATCACAAGAGATCCTTCATCAGGGAGCTTTATACAGTGCTTGGCTAAAATTACAGTAATGGTTTTATCGTGTCCGTTGACATGGACGTAGTCGGTGTTATGGCAGCATATTTGCCCGTTGTGCGTGTGTGTACTGCACAGTCTAGACAGGCACTGTGTGTGTACTGCACAGTCTAGAGAGGCACTGTGTGTGTGTGTGTGTGTGTGTGTGTGTGTAGTGTACAGTCTAGAGAGGCACTGTGTGTGTGTGTGTGTGTGTGTGTACTGCACAGTCTAGAGAGGCACTGTTCCCATAAGAACATTAAGCTGTCAGTTTTTGTAGAAGCGGGATGTTTAATGTGACGTAAGAACCAAATTTATACAGAATATTTAGATGAATTTCACGCTTCAAAAAAGCGTATTTTGCTTCGGTCTTAATTTTCTACGTGTACCCACTCTGTCTGCATTCAGTCCGAGCACGAAACAGAAATAAACATAATTAGGTTCAGAGCGAAATAACAGCGTACCCAAGCACATCCATAAAACTAGTTACCCTCCCATTTCAGCTGTACAAGATTATAATTCTGACAGAGAGATAGTAGCACAGGTTTTTTAATACATCATTTTGTGTGGATGTTTTTAATTGCTTGCCACAGCTTTCGATTGGTTGTGTAACCTGTCAGGGCCCTGAGGCAAGTTGCCCCGCTTCCATCCTAATATAGGGGAGACTGGAGTATGTGTAGGTATTGCAGTCTTTCTTTTGGGTGATTCCCCGGCGTCTGTTCCGTCTTCATTGGTCGTGTGGACAAAAAGAAAACTAGGACGACATTGCTACAGTATTTATTCTTCTTGTCCACACGACCTATGACGACGGAAGTGTTCCGAAACGTCTGCACATAAAATTCAGACGCCGGGGAACCACCCAAAATAAAGAATACAATCATAAGTTTCGTCATCCACGTTGTGTTCATAAACTAACTAGACTGGAGAGTATGTACTTGTCTAACAAGACTTTATTTGATGGTAAAGGTAAAGCAGTCATGTTACAGGCCTTGAGTGGCACACAGGGTTCAAGGGAGTTAAGGTTCCCAGACTACATAACAACGGCACAGGATGGTGGTAAAGTTTTCAGCCCTACGCACCGGCCGCCTTTACCCCCAGGAAATGCTCCTGGTACTCATTTCTGTTAGAGGCTGAGTCGACCCCAGGGCCATAGTGAGATCGGAAGGATTATACCAATGAAAAATTCCAATGACACCATCTGGAATCGAACCAGCGACCTTCCGATTTGTAGCACAGCACCTTAACCACTGTGCTACCGCGAACCCCTTATTTGATTGTAGAGGTATATATATATATATATATATAAATACATAAGGTACAACTACATGTTTCGGCGCTTGACAATGGCCATCTTCAGGTTGTACATGAAATAGTAAGCAGTTATACGAGACTATATGGGTTGTATACAGTGGGGAGGTAGGAGTAGAGGTGGACACGAGATATCGTACGTGTCATAGAGGTTGGGTGGTGTGGGTACATGGGGGGACTCTGCTATTACATATTATGTCTAAGTTAATATAGTTAGGTCTATGGTGTCATACTGTGTGTGTTATAGAGTGAAGTGTGTGTGTGTGTGTATATATATATATATATATATATACACACACACACACACACACACATTTCACTCTATAACACATACTATGTGCAATATCATACATTCACAACACGGCGAAAGTTTTAAATCAAGAAAATCTGTGAATACAATGACAGAATGTAACTGTGTGTTTACCTTCATAAAGTTGCTAACTGCGTGAAGCAGAATCGATCCTCAGAAGCTAACAGAGCCACGCATATTGAATATCATTCTGCGGAACCCACAAGTGTACAAGAACCCAACACATTTCCTTATGCCGAGCCAGATGAATCCAGTTCTCGTCCTCCCCACACGTTTCTGTAAGATAACTTTAATATTATTCTCCCACATACAACCTGGATGTCCAGGTGGTCTCTTTACTTCAAGTTTACCAACCAAAACACTTTAAATGGATGTAAACATATATCTATAATGATAACAGAAGTCACCTGTCTACGTACGTTTCGATACTAAGTCATTCTACACAGTATAACTAACGGTGCAAAAAATGCCACAACTTACCCCGGACTCCCCTAAATTGTATCTCCTTTAATCACTGGCTTCTTTTCTTACGGTCTGTCACGGCTTCTATAATTCGCAGCGTAGTGTGGCCTTGCAACCTGTCTGCCAGTGGCCAACAATACTTGTGTTGGATCTACCTTAACACGTGAATATTAAATGTTACATTATTCTGCCCGTAGAAAAACCTTTTGCAAATGTACGTGGTTGTGCCAAGATGATTTAGAAGTAAACGTATTTAATTTTACCGTAGTCCGAGAAACCTGCTGTTATTTAGAGCAGTAAATCTCCTATAATGAAGACAGCGGCAGTATGTACTGTACCTTAGTAACACTGGTATATCCCTACCAAACTGCACGGTGCCACGCCCTACAATACTCTAATCGTAATACCGCAGTGAGAATCTCAGAACTCAGGAAGGCGTTTAATTCGAAAAGCTTGTCAACTGTGTTTAGCATATACAGTCCACCGCTAAGGAGATGATCCCTGCTAGGAATGTGACAGATGCGCATGCGCAAAGATTTCGTGACGAATTTACGAGTTAATACCACCCATCTCGAAAGCATTCACACAATGCACCCCCTCATTACACGCTACTTGAAATGATCTATGTTTTTCAGTCTGTGTGTAGCAGCAGGACTGTCTCGTTCCCACCAATAGCAGTCCTCTGACGGCAGCGGGTTGCATGGCGTGTCTGGTGCGGTGCGGAGGACTACTGAACAAATAAAGGTACAAGCGACAGGCTTTGTAGTACTCAAAAAGAATGAACGATTTAAAATTTATTGTTACTTTAGGTTTATAGTCTTAGAGCGAATGCACGTGATTCTCTATCAGATATTGGGCATGCCCATCCATCGCATTCCTGGCAGGGACCATCTCCTGAGCTGTGAACAGTAGTCTTGCCTATACTCAACGCCTCCCTCCCGAACGGCGCCGCGAAACCTACTTGCGAGGATCATCTCGTGGTCTGTCGTCGACAGTTGCTGACAATGCCTTTGCCACGTGAAGGGTGTCCATTGTCACCCCGGCATGTCGCGCCCTCAACGCCACGGCCTTAGGTGCGGATTTGGCTGTCCAGTGTCGCAGGTGAGGGGGGTATTGTCTGTGGCAGCAGCACGAATTCCGACACGGAAACCACATCTTCCACAGAGCTGCTGTAAGTACATTTTACATTAAAATATCTTTCTGCATTTTGTCCCGACGTGTCCCACGTGTGTGGTATCATTCTCACAAATTGCAAACATTATTTCTCTGATCACCATCTACCACTTGGTATTTGTAATGTAGAACGAAGATGTTGACTGTGAAGAAGGAACTCAATTTTTATACTGACCCTATCAAGTAGGTTAAATTCAGTCTTCAACAAGTAAAATTAAACCCCAGGTGGTTCATCGATGTCCACCCAGCAGTGATGAATAACAAAGGTGAGTAATTATACACGATTTTGTGTATCACAGACATACAGCTCAGCCATGGCGGTAGCTCATGCATTTGTTTCTGTTGTGATTCTGTAATTAACGTCCACGATGGAACCGGTTTTGAGTGCCAGGCTGTAATTACGCGAGCAGTCCGGTGATGAAGTCGGAACACCCGTGTTCTCGTCCGGTAATTTGGTCACGACGATGATCTTGGTGCAAGTCTGCTTCATATGATAACACAGTACCATTCCAAACCAAACCAAGTGGAGTCGCCTGTATTACTCAAAAAACCCGTCGCCAGTGAGTCAGATGATGAGGAAGATTTTGGATGACTTCAGAGGCTGTCTGTCAAATGACTCGAACAACCGTCCTCTACACAATGAATTCCCGGCTTCGGTTACCGAAAAGACAGCTAGCGGTTCGCACGGTGCTTCCTGAGGGCTGATGTAGGGGAGTTTTGACGCGGCTCTTGAGGGATCCAGTCCTTTTCGAACTAGAGACAAACACTTGCCACCTACAGATAACTGCTCCAGGTTTTACACACATCTGCGCGAGTTTACATACAGTCATGCGCCGCATAAAGACGTTTCAGTCAACGACGGACCGTATATACGACGGTAGTCGCGTAAGATTATAATATTACGTATAATACCATTGTGTTTGCCTACAGTATTCAGTACAGTAACATGCTGTACAGGTTCGTAGCCTAGAAGCAATAGGCTATATCATATAGCCTAGGTGTGTAGTAGGCTATATTATCTAGGTTTATGTAAGTACTCTCTATGACGTTCGCACAACGACGAAATCGCCTAATGACGCATTTCTCAGAACGTATCCCCGTCGTTAAGCGACGCATTACTGTACATCATAAAGGTAAATTGATCCCTTTACAGGCCCGGTGTGGCCCAGAGGGTGGGTAGAGGTATAGCTATACTCTTCCATGACCACGGCACTAGAAGGGGGTGAGTGGTCAGCAGCACGCCCCGGCCGCACTTTACCCCCGGGAAAGACCCGGTACTCATTTTACAGGAGGCTGGGTGGGCCCCAGGACCGGTCTGGACGGGCGGAAAATCACGTCCCCACCGGGATTCGATCCCGGGACGTCCAACCCATAGTCAGTCGCTATACCGACTGAGCTACCCGGCCCACATAAAAGTACTGTAAACAGTTCTGTTACAAGATATCAATAACAGGGATCTCAATTCTACATTCAAACTGACACATCTTGTTGTGTCAAATTTTTACTGCAAATAATTAAAAAGATCAAAATATGGTTAAAAGAGGGTCCGTATGTTATGGTTCTGTATTTCGGTGTGGCAGCAGAACACGTAGTATAAAACCCACGCGAGGTAGCATTTTCGTTCTTGTTCATGCCAGCAGCTGTTTATCCGTCCTAATTATAATTGCCTGTGAATATTTTATCGCACTAAATACGTGGAACCAGACCTCAACTGGCCGGTATGTATTGTGACGCGGTGCGTAATTATGCAAAAAGGTAAACTTTACCTTATTTTGCTTCGCTTTAACTTGCCTGAGATAGGGTTAGGTAACGCGACGATGGGAAATCTGTTTAATACGGAGCTTGGCAAGTATCTATGGGGTGGTCAAATCGAGAAGTGCGAAATACATCACGGATGGAAGAGACGACTTGAGAGACCTCGTCACAGATGGGATAATATCTTAAAGTTTGTCTTCAAGTGATCTGAGGGTTTAGACTCGATTGGCCTGGCTCGGTTTAGGGCACAGGGGGCGTGACGTCACGAACACGGTAAAGGCGTAGCATACTAGGCGGGAAATATCTTCATCAGTTGATTAATGTCAGATTCTACTATTATATTCAGCTGCTAACGTAATACGACGCAAAACCACATGCGAGGTCAGAACCTATAACCTCAGACAGGGCAGGCGAAATTTCTTCATCCCTCCTCCCCCCCCCCCTCCGGGAAGTGGAACTTTAAATATATACAGCATACAGCGCCGCACGCAAGATGACCGCTGGCCGCAGGCCGCAAATGCGGTCCAACACAACAAATCACTTCCTAATTACATCTGATACTACCGAGACACATAAAAACATGGGCAACATATTCGGGCCCCGGGCCCCTTCCGGGCCGCTAGGCGCCGGTAATTTGTACCGGCTTCCCCCCTCTGCCCCTCCAGCCAATACAGAACGCGTATTGTCGTGGTGGTCGTTTAAAACAGGGTAGCACAGACGATGACGTAGCCCGCTTTTCCACGCACACAATATATGGAACAGCCAGGTTAAAACAATTAAGTATAAAACACAGTCTGTAATTAGAAGCAACTCTTTCATCCAGCAGACGAGAGCAACAAATAGCAATTTCGCGAACTGCGAATTACCGGGCGTACTGAGGCCGTGCAGCATACTGGGGCACACTACATGACGGGTCATGGAAGGTCTCCTAGCTTTCGGAACGTACGTGGCCTGCAAGGCGTACAAGAATCAAATATGGCGTCGTATCTTAGTTACAGCACAGGATAGACCGTCACAGTACAGTGGAAAATATATTAGGTTCACATGTCACACACAAAAACAGGACACTTCCCATTTATCGCCATAAAAAATAGGACAAGTCAGAGCAAAACAAGTTCAAACTAAGATGAACAGGTCAGTAGTGGTTCAGCCTACACTCGGATACCACATCACCAACAGACAATCCCGCTACATAATACCAGCACGCCTCAAGTCAGCCTATACAACACAACAAGTACTCGCTAGCTCCTGAAGATGAACGTATTAACGTCTGAAACATGTTGAGCAGTAGATAATAAAGCAAGTGTCATCTAGTTGGTCAACCTTTATTCAATTATTCAAATAAGATACAACAATAATCAATGACAAAATACAATTAGCATTGCTATTTTCTAGAAAATGTTAGGAAACTAAAAACAACAAAACAATATAGTTATAAACGTAACATTGAGGCGCGTTCGCGTAACCAATGTTGCCGAGGAAAAGCAACAAGTATTATTTATTCTGAGTTTGTGTCTGTCGCCTTAGTTACCCAGCACGCGAAGCGCATGTCCCGCGTTATGTTGGCATGGGCAGCCTGTCCGGCTCCAAAGTGCTTTTCCACATCACCTCATAAACGACAAGACTTTGGAGGGAGGGAGGGAGGGAGGGGGGTAAATTACTGAACACAAAATGTGTATTTTGATTTTTCTTATAATTTTCGTCTGAAACATTTCTCGTATTATGCAGAAGATCTGATCATAAACGTACACACGTCTTCATGTAAAGTACCCGTTATTCTTGTCAGATTTTAATGAAAACTAAGTAATCTAGACAGATGTTCGAAAAATCTAGATACCAAATTTCATGAAAATCCGTCCACTATAAGCCAAGCTGTACCACGGGAACGGACAGACAGAAAAGCAGACATGACTAAGCTAAATGTTGCTTTTCGTAATTATGCGAACAGCGCATATAAACTATTCCAATCCGTACACAATATACACAAAGTGCACAGCGCACAGTCCGTCCCCAGTTCTGTGGTCGTCTTCCTTCTTACGTGTCCAATCATACTTCTCTGTAGATCGGATTTCGGTTCGTTGTTACACTTTCGCCTGCAGATGAAAGGTAAAGCAGTCCCATTACAGGCCTGAACAGGCCCACAGGGTTCCAGGAAGTTAAGGTTCTCAGATTTCGTGACAACGGCACAGGATGGTGGTAGGTTGTCAGCCTTACGCAACGGCCGCCTTTACCCCCAGGAAAAGCTCCTGGTAACTCATTTCTGTCAGAGGCTGAGTCGACCCCAGGGCCAAAGTCCGATCGGAAGGATTTTATGTCAATGAAAAAATCCACTGACACCAGCTGGGATCGAAAGAGTGACCTTCTGATTTGTAGCACAGCACCTTAACCACTGTGCTACTTCGCCTGCAGGACGTAATTGAAATCTGCATATGAAATTCTCTTCAAACCGTACGGTGAGAATAAATTCCCTCTGAGGGACTCACCATTAGAACTGTTCCTCTGCTTTGCCCATTGTGCTTATTTACTTACTTACTTCCTTACTTACTTACTCCATGGAATAGAGTCCTTCTTGAGAAGATAACCATTTTTCAGCTAGTCAAGAAATTCCCCACATTTTATGGAAACCGAAGGTTCGTTACCGCATTCACAACATCCCGCCACCTGTCCCCATAATGAGCCAGACCGATCCAGTCCATACCCCAACATCCCACTTCCTGAAAATCCATCTTAATATTAACCTCCCATCTATGCCTGGGTCTCCCAAGTAGTCTCTTTCCCTTAGATTTGCCCACCAAAACCCTGTATACGATTCTACTCACCCCTACACGCGCTACACGCCCCGCCCATTACTATATTCTCGATTTCATGAACCGAACAATATTGGATGAGCAGTACAGATCATTAAGTTCCTCATTATGTAGTTTTCTCCACTCCCCTGTTACCTCGCCCCTCTTAGGCCCAAATATTCTCCTCAACACCCTATTCTCAAACACACTCAACTTACGTTCCTTCCTCAATGAGAGCGACCAAGTTTCATACTCATACAAAACAACAGGCAAAATTAGAGTTCTGCGTATCTTACTGTTTAAATTTTTGGATAGCAAACTGGAAGCCACTGTGCTTACACTTATGAAAAATTTTTCTCTACTTTTCCATTATGAGAAATAATGGCAAAGAACTGTTATATCCTCAACGATTTTGATTAGCACTCGCCAATTTTCAGTCAGTTTTCCAAAATATCTGCCCCACTTGCGGTGTGCCAGTAAACCGATGAAATCTTCGACGTTGAGGCCACTTTCTCTGAACTTTTTTTTTTCAGATCAATAAGTTGGTCAAAACACTTTGCATTGTCAACTGACACTCCATTATTTATCGGGAATTGCAGAGAAGGCTCTACTTCGTCCCATTCCGGTGGTTTACCACGCGTAAACAACGCGAAACAATCTTCCACAGGTTTTTTGTCCTTTTGTCCACTTGTCCAAACATTTTAAATACGTGACCTAGAAACAATTTAATCCAGAAAGGAGCTGCGCCACACCCTTCAAGACTCTCTGAACTTATGTCTGCTTGTACTTCTTTAGGTTCCAAAAGTAAGAACTTCTGAGAGAGAGGTTCCTTAAGCACGCTTTTCACCACTGAATTCAGTTAGTTCAGAATTTCGTCACAGTTGACCCAGACATTCCGCAGGTCAGCAGCCGAACTCGTGTTTCATCTGTTGGAATCGAAGAATAAAAATGTTATGTTTAAATTCAATATTCACTTCAAATCAGCAGAATTATTTTACGAATTTTTGGCAACTTTAGCTATGCAAAAACTGTAAGAATTTATCTTCAAAAAATTCGGAACATTTCTACAAATTAAAAAAAAATCCGAGACTAAAATTTTTGCGTGGGGAAAAAGAGGGCAAATCCAGGGGGAAGAAAACCTATGGTAAACCTAAACTATATTTGCTACGTGTTTCAACATACTAAATTCTGACAGAGTCCATCCAGTTATGTAGTAACAAATTTGTATAATATATTATATACCGTCAATACATAACAATATATCAGTACAGTGATATGATATATACAGTCAGGTCACATTACGGCATGTTTCGACCGTAAACGGTCATATTCAGGCCAACAGAGAACATTTTTAAGGTACAATAAAATGAGCACTCAATGGGATCCCAATGAGCGCTAATTTTATTGTACCTTAAAAATGTTCTCTATTGGTCTGAATATGACCGTTTACAGTCGCAACATGTTGCCGTAATGTGACCTGACTGTATATATCATATCGCTGTACTGATATATTGTTGTGTATCGACGATATATAATACATTATACAAATACAGAATTCTGCATTTTGCCCACGCAGCGTGCGTGTGCGTTTGACTTGTCTCTAAAAAAATAAACAGCGCATAATGTCTTGATTTCAGGCTTCCGCCATGGTGTTAAGTGACATCTTCTCTCTTCTGGGATTCCATGACGCACAGATTGGTAGTTATTTGCCGTCGTTTCGGGACAAACCTAAAGGTCCCATCTTCAAGGTCCAAGCAGTCCATTCCAAATCTTGGACTGCTTTGACCCTTGAAAATGGGGCCGATAGGTTGTCCCGAAACGTCGGTGATTAACTATCAATCTGCGTCGCATAATATCCCCCCCCAAAAGCGAAGATCCCAGCCTTAATTCGCCTAAAGGCTATTAACCAGTTGATCTTGTTATACAAATGCACTGTTAAAAATTCACTCCATCAACAATAATTTTTTTTTGTGGCGCTGCGAACCAACGCGGGCCATGGCCTCCTCATTCTTGAGGTTCCTTGATCACACACAACGACGCATCACAGTCGGTAGGACTCCTCTGGACGAGTGATCGGCTCGTCGCAGAAACCTTTACCTGACAACACACAACACTCACAACAGACAAACATCCATGCCCCCGGTGGGATTCGAGCCCACGATCTCAGCAGACGCGCGGCCGCAGACCCACCCCTTAGACCGCGCGGCCAATGGGACCGGCCAACAACAATAATATGTATAATAATTAATAATAATAAACACTGCTTACACACACACACACACATATATATATATATATATATATATATATATATATACAAAGCACGTATTTCAATTTGTATACGATATATCATAAAGAGACGGAATTCCACAAAGAAATTCAAACGCAGAGCGATTATTGTGGGGTAGAAATTGGAATATTATTTATTAATTAGGTGAATTTCATCCTTCAGGGCGATATAGGGGAACAGTAACTGCAGGCTGTTACAAAAAGACTTCAGCGAAGACAATGGATTTGTGCAGCTGCCTTTGAAGTCCTGTCAGATTGCGGTGTGGTTCACGCAGTGCCGGTCACGACTGGTTATATCGAATTATAACATCTCTCAACTTAACAAAACGTATGAAACCTGTCAAACCATCAGCTACCAAAGCTCAAAAATGTATTACTTACAGCGACCTCCAGTAATGACAAGTGGTATTCAAGCAGATAAGGGAATGCTATACCAAGACCTGCACAACCGGTGCTTAATTGTCACGTTGTCTGTGTTTCACAAAGCAACAGGCCATTAAGGCGTATGAGGGAGTGCAGGAAAGGATCCTTACATTCTTACTGCCGTCACTACATGAATGCCTTGGCTACCTGGCCACTTCATCCTCTGTAACAAGTACGATAGATTTTGTATAATGGTCGCTTCAATTTATAAATTTTATGTGTATTTATTTGCACATACAATTACGTACAATCCGGATTAATTGGGACGGCGAGCTATCCGGATATGCAGATATTACGGATAATTGGATTTTCCTTTGAAAACAGGCTACATTGACAGTTTGAATTTCGGCTGTTACTATTTACAGTGTGGGCCCGGTAGCTCAGTCGGTATAGCGACTGCATACGAGCTGGACGGTCCGGGATCGAATCCCGGTTGGGACGAGAATTTCCGCCCGTCCAGACCGGCCCTGGGGCCCAGCCACCTGTAAAATGGATACCGGGTCTTTCCCGGGGGTAAAGTGCGGCCGGGGCGTGCTGCTGACCACTCACCCCCTTCTAGTGCAGCGATCATGGAAGAGTAGAGCTATACCTGTACCCACCCTCTGGGCCACACCGGACCTGTAACGGGATCACTTTACCTTTTACTATTTACAGCATGTACTGTACCTGCGTCTAAACCTTTCGACCTCGCCTGATTTGAAGTTCTAGAAGCCATAACACTGTCCTGTACTTGATGCGATAACCGGTAATTTGAAGGCAAGTTAGTTTTGTAGAATTCTGGACAAATTTACTGGAAAGGCCAAGCCGATCCGGATGACCAGCTTCCGGATAAATGGAGTTCTGTTGTAATTACAATTACAACCAGAACACAAGGAATGGATAATAGTAACGTACTGATATATATATAGTCCGTACCGTCGTAATTGTTACGTTTGAACAACAACATTATTATCGACGGGGGAAAAAATTGTATGTTATTTGCCCTAGATATGGGTTCTTTGCGTCGCACTGTAGATATATATATATACATATAGTGCGAAGAACATGCAATTTTTTCCCCGTTGATAATAATGTTGTTGTTCAAACGTAACAATTACGACGGTACGGACGATTTAGTCTTGAGGATGTTAGGTATATTTCAACCTTCCTATCTCCATCTGTAAGACAGCTAATGCTTGTAAGATGGGTAGTAATTCCGTTCTGCACGTGTGTCCCAACCATTTACAATTATCGTCCCTTTTATACTCAGTATCTATAAGGGTCAATTCGATATGGTGATAAATTCAGAAAACGTCTCTATGGACCAGAGACCCAGCAGGTTGCCAACAGAGCTCATTCTTGATGCTCAAATGGTTCTCCCTTTAATAACTGTGAATTGGATACGGACTACAATAGGACCTCAATTTTCCTTCATATTCTTTTCATAAGGGGTTTTTATTATTACGGTATCTGCTGGCCTTCCCATTTCTTTTGCTTAGACCTGTCCTCCACGTTAAGAGAGAAGCAGGTAGCTTCAGCAGTGCTGTCTCTTGGTCTAGCAGGGGTATACTAATATCGTGGCCAAATCAATGTTGGGGTCGCCAGACTGTAAGCACCAGAGTTGCGGGGGAGATGGCACGACATCACAAATTTTTAAGTGTTTATTTGAATCACACACTCACTGCTCACATGTCAACACATTTCAATTTCACATTACACTGCCGCTGGCATTATCCTGTACAGCAGTATTAATTCCACAAAGTCCACAGCTTCAGGCACAGGTAACGTTAAGGAGTCTAGACTGAAGTCACAACTCGGTAGACTGCGCGAATTCGTGTGCGGATAGGTCAGTCTATTTGAGCAATCATAGCGGGGGAGGAGCCAGTACTTGTCCACTTACGTAGTAGCTGCAGTCACGTGATTATGTTAGGAGGGCCGCACGGTTTGTGATAATCGCGCTGAAGGCTGACACGTAAAATGACAGGGACTTTGTGGATGTAATCCTGCGAAAACACCGTGGTACCAGAACACGATCTTAAGCCAGTTCCAACCACCTCCTATCCACACAACCTATTTACCTAAGATCCGTTAAAATATTATCCTACCTTCTTGGTAGTCCAAGTCACGGACGTTTCGTAACACACATTCCCGGAAAAAATTATGCGTCGTTGTGTGTGTGTCACTCATCCCAACCTCCCTCATTTCACTCCCCTAACGTCACGTGGTCCCGGGATAGCGTAGTCGGTACAGTGACTAGGCTGTGTGCTAGGCAATCCGGGATTCGATACCCAACAGCAGCACGTCCCTCCACCGCCACACAGCCATCTATTTAATCAGTACCAAGGGCTCTTCCCCAGGGGGTAAAGCGGTTTGGGCGCGAAGCTGACAACTTCCATGTAATGCCGAGGCAAAGACTAAGTGATTCTATATCACTGTTTCTCAACCGCCGGGCCGCGGCCCGGTACCGGCCCCTGGCATCAATTATACCGGGCCGCAAGAGGTTCTGGAATTTGTCATTTTAGTTTTCAAAGAAATTTTCATGAATAAATGTTTTACAGTCGAAATATTCTAAGGAGAAAAATATTCGTGAATGTGTCGAAAAACTCAGACCCATATGTTGGCCTGAGGATACTACAATATGCTAAAGGGTTTCGTTAGTCCAGTGACTGATAACTAATTTAAATGGAATTTTATATTTGTCAACATTTCACACCGTATACATAAGTGTACTAATACTCTTTATGAATATGCCATAATTAATTATTAATACTTATGTTCGTTTAATGTATGAACTTAAAAAAATTGGAAAGGTATTTACGAGTAAATTTGTTGGGACCGGGCCCTCGCCTTATGAAAAAAGAATTTACTGGGCCGCGGTCTCACAAAGGTTGAGAAACACTGGTCTATATTACCGCTATCCCTATACCTTCACGGCTTGAACAGGGACTTCTTGAAATTCAACTGAGAAGCGTAAATTACGCAGTTCTTCGTTATGTTATATCCACCCTAGACACACGCCCATCCCCAATGTATTTGCTACATTCATTACCTTCACAGTGGGGAGACTCTTTTTGTACGTCAAATCTCTAATGACAAAAGCATGGAAAACAGATTCCGATAACTATAAAAAACACATAAATCTTCATACACTGTGCTTTCGAAGTGCAAAGTTGTTGGTGGGTGAAATGTTGGATCACAAAATTGCCTTGCAAAGTGTAGTGGAAGTCCAAAGAACCTGCACATGATACAGGTTTTCTGTGAGGTGTGAATAAATTGTAATTCGGCAGCGGTAAATATACAGTACAGCTAAGAACGGGTTCCGGGCCCGGTTAAATAATTTCTTCGGGCCCAACAGCGACGGGAAAAGTAAGGAAAGGATGCAGATTCCTATGCAAGATGGCCGCTGGCCGCAAGTGCCATCCACCACGACAAATCACTGATAATAAAGAAAACAACAAAAACGTATGAAACACACGCTCGGACCGCCAGGCCCCCGTAATTTTGACCGGCTCCCCCCCCCTCGACGGCACTGTAAATATATATAACCATTACCACTAAAAACCGTGCACCGTACGTGTGTGTGTGTGTGCAGGCAGTGCAAAGTTTTTGCATATCAGACGGTGTTCTGTAAAGTTTAAGCCTTTTGAGGTATAATGGTAAATATATGCACCATCAGTTTTAACGTTCAGATGCGTACCGTCAGGCCACACATTGTTCAAAATCTTTACATTATCCTACAGCTTATGAATGTAAACAAGCACATCTATTAAAGACTTCCGCTACTTACTTACTTATTCCATGGAGCAGAATCCTTCTTGAGAAGCTAACAGGTTTTCAGCTAGTCAAGAAATTCCCCGCATTTTATGGAACAACAAGATTCATTACCGCAGTCCCAAGCGCCCGCCACCAGTCCCTATCCTGAGCCAGCTCGATCCAGTCTACGCCCACACATCCCACTTCCTGAAGATCCATCTTAATATTATCCTCCCATCTATGCCTGGGTCTCCCAAGTGGTCTCTTACCCTCAGGTTTCCGCACCAAAACCCTGTATACGTTTCTCCTCTCTCCCATACGCGCTACATGCCCCGCCCAACTCTTTCTTAAAGACTTCCAGTACATCCTGTATTATATTCCGTATTTTAAACAACCGCCGTGTATTATATGTGGTCGCGCGGTCTAAGGCGTAGTGATGCGACCACTCGCCTGCTGAGACTGTGAGTTCGAATCCCACCGGGGGCATGGATGTCTGTTGCGAGTGTTGTGTGTTGTCAGGTAGAGGTCTCTGCGACGAGATGATCACTCGTCCAGAGGAGTCCTACTGACTATGGTGCGTCATTGTGTGATCTAGAAACCTCGTGAATGAGCAGGCCCTGGCCCACTGGGGGACTGTTACGTCAAATAAAATTTTAAAGCTCTGTATTATATGCATGTGACTCTTTCAAGAGAATGTTAAGATTCGGTCGTTGTCTGCTATTCTGCTGCGAAGTAACACACTCCTGTGACAACCCTGTTCTACAGACAATAGCTCACATATCTGAATCGTCCGTCGGGCTGTCAAGAAAAGCTAAAGCTGCTCCTAACAGCGGCCACTACTGCATGTTCATGTACGCCTGGTCCAGAAGCTTGACACTGTCAGTCACCGCGAGCAACGGGCATTATAACCAATGCGCACACAACAGCCACTTCAGTCAACCGGCCGTATCTGCCTGACTTTCAATACAACCCCCCCCCCTCCTCCGGCCCTTCTAAAGGCAAGTATTTTCAGACACTTTCCGACATACAACAACGCTGTCCTGCTCAACAGTGACGCCGGGACTACTCATGCTACTTCAGCAACCTCTTACAAAGAAGGAACTTACAGATATTCGAAATTTTGCAAATAAATCTGGCGTCAGATGTTTAAAAACACGGTCTTAGCTATATATATTATATATATATATATATATATACCGCCTGCCTTAATATTAAAAAATTCAGCACTTCAACCGCACAGAGTATTTGTGTTGCGTATTAGTACCACAATAAACGGTGATCATTGCTCAGCAGTAATAATGACGTCACACGTTGCTACACAACTTTTTATCATAGCAAATCCACAGCAGCTACATACGTCAATAACACTCCATCCTAGAGTCATTAATAGGACCGATATACCTTTCCTAATCACGAACTTACTTACTCCATGCAGCAGAGTCCTTGACAAGCTAACATTTCCTCAGCTAGTCAAGAAATTTCCCCCATTTTATGGAACCCCAAAGTTCATTACCGCATTCATTAGAGCCCGCCACCTGTCCTTATTCTGAACCAGATCGATCCAGTCCATGCCCCATCCCACTTCGTGGAGATCCGTCTTAATTTTATCCCCCATCTACACCTGGGTTTTCCAAATGTTCTATTTCCCTCACGTTTCCCCAACAAAATTCTGTATACATCTCTCCTCTCCCCCATACGTGCCACATGCTCCGCCCATCTCATTATTCCCGATTTTATCATCCAAAAAGTATTCGGTGTGCAGTACAGATCACAGTTTTCTCCACTCCCCTGTTACCTCGTCCCTCTTAGGCCCAAATATTCTCCTCAACACCCTCTTCTCAACCACCCTCAGTCTACGTTCCTCCCTCGATGTGAGCGACCAAGTTTCACACCCATACAAAACAACAGGCAAAATTATAGCTCTGTATATCTTCATCTTTAAATTTCTGGATAGCAAACTGGAAGACAAAAGATTCTGCACCGAATGACAGCAAGCATTCCATGACTTCAATCTGCTCTTAATTTCTTCCTAAATAGAATTTTGATTTGTTAAGGTTGTTCCGAAGTATTTGAACTGCTCCACCCTTTCAAAGAAACTGTTATCAATCTTTAAACTGTGATTTTGTTCTGAAAGTTTAGTTCCCAAAACGCTGACGATGAGGATAAAGACGGACAACATATATCTACAGCACCTTCCTTAAATATGGGAAACAGAAACAATATTAACTGCCTTAACGAGACCACGGCTCAAGGCAGATTGGAATAGCGGCGAGGACTGCGCTGCCCGCTGCCACGTGTAACGGCACTGGATGAAGAGCGATGGGATTTGTCACATAAAATAATGACCCTGCACCATAAAACTGTCACTTTTTACATAAACCTGTAAAACGTGGTCCGTCATTTTGAAGGAACAGCAAAGAATATAGACTGAGGAAAAGAACCTTCGGGGTGTGACGCCGTGTCATTTGTCATACAGATGCAGACACACCAGTTCGATGAAAAGTTCTGTGGAATGTCAGAAAAAGTGCCATCTTTCAACAAGAAACATATATAACAAGGAGCAGAGAAAATCTGCCATCGTAACGCCCCACTTGGTCTGGTTCATCGACAGTCAATTTGTCTTCTGGGTTGGATCTCACTCCGTACACGAGCTAGGTTTCGTGACATTCTAGAGAGCGACTCCGAGACGTTCCAGTGCGCGGCTCGAAGCCTAACGATGTATCTAGGGAGCTGAAGGTAGGATCTTATTGTAGACCGAATGGAGTATGATCGATGGATCCGTTAGGGCAACGAAGGAATATCTTCCAAGTCCACTTTTTGAGATAAACACAGTAGTACGATATATTATGATGAAAATGTTACAATTTGTATAATATATTATGTACCGTCAATACACAACATACATCAAGACAAGATGAAATAATTACAATTAGGTTATATTTGGCTACATGTTTCGGCTGTGACCGACCATCTTCTGGCCAACTAAGAAAAATATTAAGGTACAGCAAAAATAGTGCTCAATGGGATCCCATATACACACGTAGACGCAATAGGCAAAACAGTACCTATCTACTGTGATAACGACACACGAATTCCACTTTTTTGTTGACATATATACAGCACTATCAGTGCATGAACCACCGTGGGGCCTGAATACAGTACACGAAGATTTAGTTTTACCATTTTACCATACTATTCTACTGCTTTAATCATAAGTAAGAATTTTCATATTTTATCAAGTTTTAATGTGAAAGAAATGAGATTCCATTGAGTAATATTTTTACTGTAACTTAATATTTTTCTTAGTTGGCCTGAAGATGGCCTTTTTACGGCCCAAACATGTAGCCAAATATAACCTAATTGTAATTATTGCATCTTGTCTTGATGTATGTTGTGTATTGACGGTACATAGTACATTATACAAATTTGGTATACACAACGGGATGGCCTCTCTCTCAAAAAAAAAAGTTACAAAGTTACAACAGATGAGTTCTGAAGAGTACCAGAGGAGAGTTTGAGGGAATGTCGGGTGGTGATACAAATACATTACTGTATACAGAGAATTAGACAGCTGTCGTGTGGGAAATATGCATCATATGGAGGACTGATGGATCATATAGAGGATTGATGCATCATATAGACCAGTTTTCTCAAAGTTTGTGAGACCGCAGCCCAGTAAATTCTTCTTTCACAAGACGAGGGCCCGGTCCCAACAGTCAGTACCTTTCCATTTTTTTAAGTTCATACATTAAACTAACATAAGTATTAATATGGCATACTCATAAAGAGTATTAGTACATTTATGTGTACGGTGTGGCATGTTGACAAATATAAAATTACATTTAAATTAATTATCAATTCCAGGAGAACCTCTCGCGGCCCGGTATAATTGATGTCAGGGACCGGAGGTTGAGAGACACTGATATAGAGGACTGATGGATCATGCGGAGTATTGATGGATCCGTTAAGGAATTAGAGAGGTGTCGTGTGGAAAATGTGCATCATATAGAGGGCTGATGGATCCGTTAGGACATTTTAAGAAACAATTCCAAGTCCATTTGTAGAAGTAAACACAGCAGTACGACATATTGTGATGAAAATGTTACAAAGTTACAACAGATGAGTTCTGAAGTGTACCAGAGGACAGTTTGCGGGAATGTGCGGTGGTGATACAAATACATTTATGTATATAGGGAATTAGAGATGTGTCGTGTGGGAAATATGCATCACATAGACGAGTCTTGGGTGTGGTCGTGTGAAGCTATTGGTCGAAACGTAAATATTGTCCGAGTCTTGAACTCGGACCCTCGCGTCATAGTGACATCATAGCTTCATACTTGTCGTTTAACCCCCTGACACTGACAAATTATCAAAAATAACTGACCCGGAAATTGGGGCTAATCTCCTTACAGGCCGGAGGGGTCGACAGTTCCAGTAATCCTTTCCTTCCTGCTTGATATAATACTTTGTGTTAACAATGACCGTGAAAAACTTCGAATGCACGTAAACTTCAGTACACGAAGTCAGTCAGTGGTCATGCATATGACAACGAACGTTTTTCGCCCTGCCACACTATGTCAAGTTTCAAATTCGGAACTTGCGATGCACAGATATGCGTCGCTTAACGACGAGGATACGTTCTGAGAACTGCGTCTTTATTCGATTTCGTCGTTGCGCGAACGTCATGGAGTGTACTTACACAAACCTAGATAGTACAGCCCACTACACACCTAGTCCATATGGTATAGCCTACTGCTCCTAGGCTACAAACCTGTACAGCATGTTACTGTACTGAATACTGTAGGCAGTTGTAACACAGTGGTAAGTATTATAATACATTATTATATTATGGGACCAGTCATATAAGCGGTTCATCGTTGACCGAAACGTCGTTATGAGGCGCATACCTGTATTTACGTCGTGATCGTCCTTGCACCACTCCGAACGTCAGGGGATATCAAAAAATATCAATACACATTTCCGCTTTCTTAGACTAAACGAAACAGACTAATGGCACCATGTTCGAGTGTAGGGCAGTATGTCCTCTCTCTTTGCAATAACTCCAGAAGAAACTAAAGGAGTTTCAAGCATCTATACGGCGAAAAATACTGTCTTCTAAGATACGATGCAGAGCATTCTACACAAATTTAAAGACATTTCAAACAAACTTACTGACTCAACCTTCAGGGCAGAAGAGGAGGCAACTTCTACCAATCCACACGGCGTCACATCCCACAATATGTTCTCTCACAATCAACGCCGGAAATACTTCAAAAACCAAAGGTTGATCTGAACTTTTTTTTGATAGGAGCCAGCCCGTTGTGTTAAAGTCTAAACGAAACGATCGTTCGGTCAAAACACAACATTGCATGTACTGTTGTGTTTCGACCGAACGATCATTTCGGTTGATCTGATCTACTTAACAAGCTCTGTATAAAACTCAACATTACACTTGCAAACAAAATCTCTTAATAGTGTCACCTTTTTACACGCGCTCGACAAGTTGCAAAAAGCGTCTATTAGCGTCATGTCCGTCTGACAGTCCGCCCGCATGGACTAACTCGGCTCCCACTGGACGGGTTTTCATGAAATTTGGTATTTGCATACCTTTCGAAAAATCTGTCGAAAATGAAACAACATGAACGGGTACTGTACATCAAGACCTGTGTATAGTTATGAAAATATCTCGCTGAATTCTTCTTAGGATGAGAAATATTTCAGAAATAAGTTGCAGAAAAAATCCTAAACACACATTTTATGTATGATATGATATATTTGTTAACTGCAATTGGGTAGCCACCCAATGGCAGTAGTACAGTACACATTTACACACAAACAATACACAGAACGACACAAAACAAACAATACATTGAACAACACAACAATTTGGAAGGGCGAGAGCCGTGCCCCATCTTTGCGGATTCTACCCTGGCATTTGCCTTACAACTGAGGAAAAAGCACGGAAAACCTTAGTCAGGGTAGCCGAAGAGTGGCAGCAGGCATGATGGAGATACATAAACATACAATACCATTTTTCCACTGAAAATCTTGGCGTTTATGGGACAATATAGGAAAACATGAAGCCAGACAGCCCACAGCCTACAATACAATGTGGTTGAAGAAAAGACGCAATTTGCGTGCCGGCTAACTAAGGCAACAATGTAGACAACCACTCATAATTGTTCAATACTTATCGACTTATAATTAATTAATTCCGTCTGATTTCGCAAATGTTTTATGCCAACTGAAAAATTAGAAACTGTGCAGCGAATTATCCGTCATTACGATTTGTTCAGCGAAACTGTACGTCTAAAGAAGGCCGTGCGCAAACGCAAACGGACATTCTTTGGTGTCAGCGCGGCGTCGGGCAATTTACATAAAGACTTACAGATAAATGTAAAGGTAAAGTTTATCCTAGAACAGGTCACGAAGGCCCAGAGGTGGAATAGAGGTATAGCTCTACTCTTTCTTTAACATCGGCGCTAGATGGGGTGGGTGGTCAACGCCACGCCCCGGAGGCGGAATTGAGGTATAGCTCTACTCTTTCTATAACCTCGTCGCTAGATCCAGGTACCCATTGTATAGGAGGATGGGTGGGCTCCAGGATCGGTCTAGATGGGTGCGGAAAATCCCCCCCCCCCCCAGCAAAACGATCCCCGGACCCTCCAGCCCGTAACGAGTTGCTATACCGACTGCGCTATCCCGGCCCACATAAAAAAGACCTATGTATGTTGTAAAGATACCAGCGACATAAATTTGCCTCAAAAGCAATGCCGTGTTTCCACGACAACAGTGGTTACGTGAACGCGCCACAATGTACGTCACATGCACACTGCCAATATTGTGTGTTTCTCAATAACTGATCTGTTTGCTACGCGACAGTACCCTGCTGGCTATATATATAAAGGGAAAGGTAAAGCAATCCCCTTACAGGCCTGGACAGGCCCTGAGGATTCCAGGAGGTTGAGGCTCCCAGATTTCAAAACAATCGGTACATGAAGGTGGTAAGGTTGTCAGCCCTAGCACCGGCCGCCTTTACCCCCAGGAAATATTCCTGGTACTCATTTCTGTTAGAGGCTGAGTCAACCCCAGGGCCATTGTGCGGCCAGGAGGATTATGTCAATGAAAAATTCCAAATACACCAACGGGAATCTAACCCGCGACCTTCCGTCTTGTAGCGCAGTGCCTCAACCAACTGCGCCACCGCGTGCTAGCCATATATACTGTATATATTATACATCTGCATGAAACCAAGCATTTAACGTTATGATGGTAATCATGTGAACAGGTCCGTCTGTCTGTTGTCTCATTCTGCTGCTGGGATCACTACCGAGGCTTAACTGTGTTTTTGTTCCGATCCTTAAGTTACTGACCGCTTGCAAGCTGCTAGCAGTATTATGGCGTGTTCAGACCACCAAACCAACTACTTTTTCTATCGTTATCTTCGGGTTACTTTTTGTTCTCACCCACAGGAATCGCATTACTGATACAACCAGCTGAATGCTGTGGTCAGGAGCAACAGGATTGGCCAGAAGCCACACAGCATTTCCATAGTTATGTATACACTTGCGCCGACTTCGTATTTGACACTGGAATTCGCTGCACACCAACCTCTTGATATTCCACGGCCTGCGAGCAAGGTACCCTGAACGACTGGCAAACTTCCAAGGCTTTCTCCATTAATTTAAGTGTATGATTTCGTAACGAAATTATACAGACAGCAAACAGCAGTCATGTAAAATCTGAAAATGGAAATGATGGCACCGAAGGATAAAGCAAATAAGACATGCAATGAACGTATAACGTAACAATGAGCGTTCCAGCAGTCATTGTTGCAGGGAAAAAAGCAATGAGTGTTACATATTGTATCTTAGGTATCCAACAGCGCATATGCCATATTTTCATCTGTGGCCTGTCCGGCTCTACAATATTTTTCCACATTATCCCATAAACGGCACGAGTTTGCGTGTGGGAGGGCGGGGGGTGGAGTTGCTGGTTTGAAATGCTCATTTTATCTACAACTGGTCTCAAAACATTTTTACTATAAGAAGAATTAATGTACACGCGCTTTCATGTGAAGTGCCAGTTGCTCTTGTTAGGTTTTAATGGCATTTAAAATTTAGAAGGATTTTTCGAAAAATACTAAAATATAATATTTCACGAAAATCCGTCCAGTAGGAGCCGAGTTGTTCCACGCGGACGGACGGACGGACAGACTGTAAAGATAAAGATAAATCAGTCCCATTACAGGCCCGAGGTGCCCAGAGGTTTCCAGGAAGTTAAGGTTCCCAGATTTCGTGACAACGGCACAGGATGGTGGTAAGGTTGTCAGCCTTACGCACCGGGCGCCTTTACCCCCAGAAAACACTCCTGGTACTCATTTCTGTTAGAGGCTGAGGGACAGACTGTACCCCTGCTAATTATACATTAACATCCATCTTAACACATTCTTTACATCTACGCCTATGTATCCGAAGTGGCAACTTCACATGCGATCCTTCGACAAAATATTGCGCATATTTCTCATCTACTTGCATGCTACAATTCCCCCCCCCCCTGTACCCTCCCATAATCACACTGATTATGTAAAAGGTAAAGGTAAAGTGATCCCGTTATAGGCCCGGTGTGGCCCAGAGGGTGGGTACAGGTATAGCTCTACTCTTCCATGACCGTGGCACTAGAAGGGGGTGAGTGGTCAGGAGCACGCCCCGGCCGCACTTTACCCAAGGAAAAGACCCGGTACCTATTGTACAGGAGGCTGGGTGGGCCCCAGGGCCGGTCTGGACGGGCGGAAAATCTCGTCCCCACCGGGATTCGATCCCGGACCGTCCAGCCCATAGTCAGTCGCCATTCCGACTGAGCCACCCGGCCCACACACTGATAATTTGTAAGGACAGAACCGCCCGGCTCACCGTACTCACGCAGATCGTTTCGCATGACAACTAATTTACAGGGACTAACGTGATTTGAGCGGTGTGAAATTAACAAAGAAGAACTATTAAGTCGATTTATGTCTTAGTTGATAATCTGAAATATCTTTTGTCTGATTTATTACTAGTCATTGTAGGCTGATTTGCTACACGTTCTGCTGATAGGCGATAAACGTAGCACGGATCGCTTTGACGTTTAGCGTCTTCGCTGCACATCACAAATTTGAGACATAATGGTCATGGACACGTTCCGAAATTTACCATAACCGCTTAAATCCAATTTAACACAGTAAATTTAGCACTATCCCACTGTAACAATAATTAATTTCTAGTTATAAAACTTAGTCTGTAAATCTGGTCAAAATGAGGAGTAATGCAATCACGCGTCCTTCCTTTAGGAAAACCGAAATACTTGGGCGTCGTTCCCTCCGGTAAGCAAACCTGGTTCTCTTGCTCAAAAAATCCCATTTCTATTTTCCCTAACTGGTCTGATTGGTCCTATGTAAATTTATCAAAATTTTAAAACTTTTCCTTCTGTCTCCCCATTAGTTCCTAATGTCTGACGCGGTATCCCTTAACCTAATATCTGACGCGGTATCCCTCAACCTAATGTCTGACGCGGTGTCCCTCCAACCTAAAGTCTGACGCGGTATCCCCCAAACTAATGTCTGACGCGGTATCCCTCAACCTAATGTCTGACGCGGCACCCCCCAACCTAATGTCTGACGCGGTATCCCCCAACCTAATGTATGACGCATATCCCTCAAATTAATGTCTGACGCGGTATCCCCCAAACTAATGTCTGACGCGGTATCCCTCAACATAATGTCTGACGCGGTATCCCTCAACATAATGTCTGACGCGGTATCCCTCAACATAATGTCTGACGCGGTATCTCTCAACATAATGTCTGACGCGGTATCCCTCAACCTAATGTCTGCCGCGGTATCCCCCAACCTAATGTATGACGCGGTATCCCTCCAACCTAATGTCTGACGCGGTATCCCCAACCAATTTCTGACCCGGTATCCCTCAACATAATGTCTGACGCGGTATCCCTCAACATAATGTCTGACGCGGTATCCCCCAACCTAATGTCTGACGCGGTATCCCTCAACCCAATGTCTGACGCGGTATCCCTCAACCTAATGTCTGACGCGGTATCCCCCAACCTAATGTCTGACGCGGTATCCCTCAACCCAATGTCTGACGCGGTATCCCTCAACCCAATGTCTGACGCGGTATCCCTCAACCTAATGTCTGACGCGGTATCCGCCAACCTAATGTCCGACGCGGTATCTCTCAACCTAATGTCTGATGCGGTATCCCTCCAACCTAATGTCTGACGCGGTATCCCTCAACTTAATGTCTGACGCGGTATCCCCCAACCTAATGTCTGACGCGGTATCCCCCAACCTAATGTCTGACGCGGTATCCCCCAACCTAATGTCTGATGCAGTATCCCCCAACCTAATGTCTGACGCGGTACCCCTAACCCAATATATGTTAGCCCCGTATGAGCGTCTTCAACCGGACAATTTTAATGTATTACCCCAACTATCACGGTGTCCACCCCTTCTTGATTTACATCTCGAAAAAGTGTCAATCCCTCGAATTTTGACTGTCCTAGCAAACTTCAAAACCCCATTAAATTTGACACCGACAAATTCCTAACAAAATACAATCCTTTAATTAGCACACCAACTAATGCACATATATAAAAATTTTTACATTTAAAACATTTAAAATTGCTCCAACATTTTTCGATCCTAAGATCATCTTCAGGGAGCTACGCGTAGCTCCCTGAAGATGATCGTAGGATCGAAACATGTTGGAGCGATTTTAAATGTTTTAATGTAAAAAAAAATTATATATGTGTGGATTAGTTGGCGCGCTAATTAAGTATTTCTACGAAATGCACGCTGCAACGATGAAGAAACAACAATCCCCTTTGCACTAACATTCAACATCTCCTATCCTATGACAAGCTCTACTTCTCTCCCCTTCCAGCTATCTGTCTATCCTACTTCACACATGACCCCGGCTCACTCTCTGCTCTTGTAACCTTCCTCCCCGCTGCCGCACTGATCTTCCGTGTCAACTATCACTCACCATTGACTTCCCTCTAACGTCCACATTCTCTATCGCCACATTCCACAAATTAATTTTGATCCTTCTATACAAAGCAATCAATCCTATCCAGCGGTTATACCGTGCAGAGAACAAACTCTAACAATCAATTCTACTGGGCTATGACGACGCTATATGACCAACTGACATCATCTTCTTTTGGCCTTTGTCAATCGTCCAATTTATTTAAAGTAGGGCGGCGTTTCTGGAGCTCGATTTGCTTCCGTCTTCAGAAAAGGAAAGTTCCTACTGTGGTGGACACTTAGATTGAGATAAATACATTATTTCCTCCGCCCTAAGCTCTCTGGAGGAGATAAATCATAAAAACCGGACCAAGGAATTACCTATTAGCCGCTAGACAACGACATTCAACTCTTATAGCTTATTCTTGCTTGAATACAGTGCTGTTCTTCCAACATGACTCAATCGCCTTCGCTGCTGCTAACAGCAACTAGCAGCCAACACCCCGAGCACCTGCAGAGCTTCTTGCAGCTGCAGCAGCCAGCCTACTTAGCTGTCCCGATTGCAAATTCGTTACGGCTCAGCCGGTCACTCGCCATTACTAACAACGAGACGCAAACTTGCAGCCCATTCAAGTAAATCAGTCTTTTGTCTCACCTGTCGCTTTCTCAACCTTCTGAAGCACAGTAATTAATATACGTACCACTTCATTAATAGCCACTGCACTATACCGCCTGTTTGTGTTTCCCTAACAACATTAACTTGTTGGTTTTTAAAACCGTTACGAGCGATAAAAAGAAACAATAACCAATAGACTAATGGTTTTCGAAAGAAAAATTTTGAGGAAAATATTTGGCTCAACCTATGAAAATTGATCCTGGCGAATAAAAACTAATCAGGTATTGGATAAACTAATACAACATAAGAACGTAATAAGCTTCGCCAGATCCCAAAGGTAGAAATAATAATGGCCAAAGCAATACACTCCTGGAAACCCATTTCAAAGAGGCCAAACGGCAAGATCAAAGATACACTGGGAGGATGACGTTAAAAAAGATATACAGAGGTTAAAAGTGCCATATTGGAAGACCCTTGTCCAGGATAGAAGAGGATGGAAGGAAGTGGTTGAGAAGGCCAAAACTCTGCCCTAGGAGTTGTACAGCCGTACGAAGAAGAAGAAGAAGAAGCAGACGAAGAAGTTAGGAGCGATAGCAAAGTTGCAAAAAGCGACTGTCATGTCTGTCGGTCCGTCTGCATGGAACTACCCGGCCCCCAATACACGGATTTTCATGAAATTTGATATTTCAATGTTTTTCAAAAATCTGTCAAGAAAATTCAAGTTTCATTAAAATCTGACAAGAATAACAGGTAGTTGACATGAATACCCATGTACTGTCATGACAGTATCTCGCTGAATTCGTCTTAGAATGAGAATGTTTCAGACAAAACCTGAAATAAAAATCAAAACACACATTTCATGTTCAACAACTTATTTTTTTTCCTCGAAAATCATGCCGTTTGTAAGGTTATGTGGAAAAATTCCGTACAGCCAGACAGGTCACAGATATCAATATAATATAGCGCATGCGCATTGCACGCTGGATAATTAAGTCTACAAACACACACTCAGAATATTTAATACTTACTGCTTTTTCCACAGCAACAATGGTTACGCGAACGCCCCTCAATGTTACATTATACGTACACTGCTTGTCTCTTGTTTACTGCCAGATAGGAAATGAATTTTGATATCATTAAAGGAATTTCCGACATCAAAGAGGCAATATAACATAATACAGGCCTGCAAACGAAACAAGTACCACCAGATGTACATAATCCATAGCCATTTAAGCAACAAATTAATTCCGCTTAACGTAAGCCATAAAAAGAACCCCGGAAGTAAAAGATGGTTAAATGATGACCTCCCATAATTAAGTGCATATTACAATAAGAAACCTTTACCTTTAACATACTCTGTTTATGCAAAAGCCTAATGACGATTCCGGCTGGGATGGAAACACCTAACTCAGAAGTTGAAACATTAAATTAGAGTTGCGTTGTTTGGACTGGAACTTTGAGTTTGTACTGAACCATAAATTCTACTCCGTACATACTTCTCTGGGAAGGGGAAGCGGGAAATGACCTGACATACAAAATATTCAGTAGATTAAATCGTCTTATGGTGCAGCCCACTACGAAGACCAAGTTCCACGCTTTCTTCACTGTGTATGTTCGCAGTATTCACGAATAACAGCCGAAGGTGGAAGCCATGATTCAGTCGGCATTAGGGTGTCCACCTTTCCCGAAAATTTTCGTCTAGAATCTGTTTCTCTACCGTTGTGAAACCGCGTCCCGGTAAATTCTTTTTTCATAAGACGAGGGCCCGGTCCCAACAAATTTACTCGTAAATACTTTTCCATTTTTTTAAGTTCATACATTAAACTAACATAAGTATTAATAATTAATTATGGCATAATCATAAAGTGTATTAGTACATTTGTGTACACGGTGTGGCATGTTGACAAATATAAAATTACATTTAAATTTGTTATCAATTACTCGACTAATGAAATCTAGTAGCATATTGTAGTTTCCTCAGGCCAACATATGGGTCTGTGTTTTTCGACACATTCACGAATATTTTTCTCCTCAGAATATTTCCACTATAAAACATTTACTCATAAAAACTGCTTAGAAAACTAAAATAACAAATTCCAGGAGAACCTTTCGCGGCCCGGTATAATTGATGCCAGGGCCCGGTACCGGGCCGCGACCAGGCAGTTGAGAAACACTGCTCTAGATCTTGGCAGCCATTCCATGCAGGTCTGCAACTTACGTAGTCTGTTTGTCAGTGCTGCCATCTTCTCAGAACCTACCTGTGTATTTCTGACAAAAGTTGTGCTTATTAAAACCAGCCGCCCATATTTCAGCAGCAGTTATAATACCAAAACTACTGTATATGTAATTCATGACTGAATAATTGGATAATCTATTATACCAGGTAAATAAAAAATTCAGAAGTTGGCAAAACTGCAGACCAGTGTTTTTGTTGTATACCAGTACAGCGTTTCGACAGGCACTGAGCGCGCAAAAGAAACAGCGTTCCACGGTACAGTTTCACTTAATCATCTTACAATAAGATTGGGGTTTTAAACACCGCTTGTTCTTATAAAAAGATATTTTAAATGCCTGAATCTTTAAGTAAGAAACACGAAACAAAGGTGATTATCTTGGCACGTCCGACCCATGAACCATGCAAAACAAAATGGCGATCCGCTTCTTATGTCATGTCTGGAGGTTAAGCATTCCGTCAGGAACGAGTAGCAACGCTTGCTGGGAAATTCAGACTGTAAGGCCAACAATTACTACTTGTTCGGAAGCCCTTAATACGTACTGCATTAAAGGCTGTATTTATTAGAACGCAATTCAGAAACAATGATTTCAGGGTGCACAAATCTGTAATATTTTTAAACCGCTCTGCTAAAAGGGCCAATACTTTTACATTTCAAATTAATTAAACACTGGAGGTGCACGGGTTACTAAAGGCAATACCTTGTCTAATGTTAAAAGGCAAGCATGTAACATTGAGGCACGTTCGTGCAACCATTTTCGCAGATGAAAGCAATAGCTATTATGTATTCTGAGTGTGTGCTTGCAGTCTTAGGTACCCTGCACGCAATGCGCATGCGCCGCATTATATTGTCATCCGTGGCCCTGTCTAACTCTATAATACTTTTCCACATTACCTTAAAAACGGAATGAATTTCGGGGGGGGGGGGGGGGGGGGGGAGATTAAAAACAAAAAGTTGCATTTTATTTTTTTTT
>Ga0131853_10002801_pt1 | contig 31249 bp, 27 predicted proteins | sample TergutLab28metaG_FD_92764 | JGI IMG/M metagenome (GOLD analysis project Ga0131853, IMG submission 92764) | Labiotermes labralis P1 segment gut microbial communities from Petit-Saut dam, French Guiana - Lab288 P1 (version 2) (version 2) | ecosystem: Host-associated > Arthropoda: Insects >... | reverse complement strand
GCTCCCCGAGAATTTGAGGATAGCTGACTAAACAAGCCAGCGAAAGCAGCAAAGACTAGTCCAGTTGCGCCGAGTGCTGTGCCCCAAAGCATAGAGGCTCCAAAGTCCATCGAGGCATCACCTACTGCAAACATGCCAAGCCCAACTGTTAGCGCGAGCATTACGTTTACGATGATTGTAGTCAGGAAAGTGGCGTTTAAGTTCGCAAGTCTACCTACTGGCAAAGAACGGAGTACTTCGAAGCGTCCTTTTTCCTCATCAGCTCGGGTATTGCGCACCACCAAGAAAATGTTCATCAAGCCAACAGTTAAAGCGGTAAAAAGCATCATCATTGTTGTATACATAGCGCCAAAGCTATCTGTTCCGGCGGCATAATTCGGCCCCATCATTGCCACAAGTGCTGGATTCTCGAACATGGCGATCAAAGGCGCACGATCAGCAGTAGGAATCGCTGTATACATCCCGACGACAAGACCTACGACTACGAGCGCTAATAACAAAATCCAGACAGCAGAAATAATGCGCTCTCGTCGCAACAAAAATTTAGTCAGATTCAAAGAGTTGTCAAAATTACCTCTCATTTAGACCTCCTCCTTTTGATAGTGCTGCATAAATAACTCCTCTAAAGACGGTGGGGCACTATCTAACTTTTTGATGCCATACTGACCCAGATGATTAATCACAGCACCCATTTGCTCGGTATCTACATGGAAACTTAGCATATCTGCTTCTTTACTAACATCAAAGACACCAAGAAGCTGTTCCAATCCTTCAACATTTCGTTCTGTACTAACAGCTACCCGATAACGCGTCAAATGTCGCAGATCATCTAGTGTTCCAACTTGGACAACTTCGCCATCGCGGATAATACCTACTCGATTGCAAAGACGCTCTACTTCCGACATGATGTGGCTTGACAAAAACACACCTTTGCCCTTATCTTTCTGCTCCAATACACACGCTTGGAAAACCTGCTCCATCAATGGATCAAGCCCACTAGTCGGCTCATCTAAAATATATAGATCCGCATTTGAAGCAAAAGCAGCAATCAGCGCGACTTTCTGTCTATTACCTTTAGAATAAGTCCGACACTTCTTCGTTGGATCTAAGTTGAAATCTCGAATCAAGCGCTCGCGTAATGCTTTGTCGTGCTTACCTCGCAAATTTACAAACAAATCGATGACTTCACCACCAGTTAAATTAGGCCAGAGATTCACATCACCAGGAACATAAGCAATTCTTTTATGAATTTCCACAGCCTCTTTCCAAGCATCTTTCCCAAAGATTTTTACACTTCCCTCATTCGCCTGCAAAATCCCAAGCATCGTCCGAATTGTGGTCGACTTACCCGCACCATTAGGTCCGATAAAAGCAAAAACTTCTCCCTCAGCAACTTGTAAATTAACATCTTTAAGCGCTGTAAACTTTCCAAAATTTTTGGTTACATTATTAAGTTCTACACTATAATTCATCCTTACTTCTCCTCCTCATGATCTCTGATAAAAAATTTTCTTTAAATCTGCAAGTAGTGCATCATAATCATCAAATGCTTTGTCAAAATTTTCTCTAACATCAGCAGCATCAGTACCAAGTTTAGCAGTTAATTCTTGTTCATAGCGCTCTGTAAGCCATCTGATATAGGTCAATATTGCCTCAGGCTCAACACCCGTTCGAAAAAGCGAATAATCAACATCTTCGTACAAACCAACCCTGATGATCTGAGAAACTTCTTGAATTGAATTGGCGTATTTGTCGAGATACGCCTCATTACCAGGTAGGAAAAAATTCTCATAAAACTTGATAATTTTGGGATGATTGCCAAGCACATGCTTTTTTAATTCTGCTAAAGCTTTGCAGCGTTCGATAAAATCGCGCGTTTTAATTTGACTTGAAAATTTCTCAATGTACTCTCCCTTCACAAATTCTATGATGTATTCGAAGAGAAAATCAAATAATTCTTCTTTGCTGCCAAAATAGTAGAACAGCATTCCTTTGCTGATTTCAGCTCGTTTGACGATGGCATTTGTCGAAGCTTTTTTGAAACCTTTCTCAGCGATTTCATCAAGTGCAGCGTTTATAATTCGCTCTTTTTTCTCAGGTTCTAGTGAATAAAATGCATCAAAATGATTAGCCATTTGACCACTCCTTATTTTTAATTGACCATTATTGTGTTGATCGGTCGATGATCGTATTGTAGCATGGTCGACTTCGTTTGTCAAGAGGATTTTGAGAAAAAAATAACAAAAAAAGCCCCGAAGGGCAAAATGTTGTGAATCTCGAAAATGTTCATGAAGCTGGATATTCACTACATCTCGATTTTAAATGTTTTAAAGAATATACTGTAGAACAAACAAGAGTGCGATAATCACTGCCAGTGGCTTCACTTCTTTAATACGCCCTGTGAACAATTTGATCACGATATAAGAAATCAAACCGAAGGCAATCCCATTTGCGATTGAGAAAGAGAGTGGCATAATCACAACGGTTAAGAAAGCAGGAACAGCTTCTGTTGGGTCGGTGAAATCAACCTCTTTAACATGAGAAACCATTAAGAAACCAACATAGATTAACGCTGGAGCGACAGCCATATTAGGAATTAATACAACGAATGGCGCTAACACTAAGGCAAATAAGAATAAAATACCTGCGACTAAACTCGTAAGCCCAGTACGACCACCCTCTGAAATACCAGAAGCTGACGATACAACGGTTGTCGTAGTAGAAGTTCCTAAAACGCCAGAAGCAGCAGTCCCGATCGCATCAGCAGTAAGACCTTTTTCAAGTCCAATGGCGTTACCTTGTTCATCAATCAGTCCGTTTGCTGCTGAAATACCGAAGATGGTTCCAAGGGCATCAAACATGTTAACGAATAAGAACGCTAGAATGAAGGCGAGCAAAGTTCCCCATTGCGTGTTTGAATTAATAAATGAGAAATCGAAACGGAAGAATGATAAATTAAAGAAATACGAGAATCGTGTTGCTAAGTTGAATGAAAAATTTTCCGGCAAACTAACAACACCAAATAAATAATTTAAGATTGTCGTTGTGAGAACACCGATTAAGATGGCGCCTTTAACTTTCTTGATCGAAAGAATGGTAATCAACAACAGTCCAACAATTGCGAGAATGGCACCCATTGCTCGGCGACCATAGAAGATTCCCGTAACGGCGCCTGCATAATTCATCCCAAGACCGACATCACTAAAGTTGACCATCGTTACAAATGTGCTTGGTGAATTAATAACAATTCCTGAGAAACGAAGACCTAGTAACGTGATGAATAAGCCGATACCAGCACCCATAGCTAATTTGATGTTCTTTGGAACAGCGTTAACAATTGCTTCACGAATCCCGAATAACGTTGAAAAAGTGAATAGCGCACCAGCGATAAAGACGATTGCAAGCGCCATTTGATACTGTTGAAGATGCGACAAATAAGGCGCACCAGCCATAACTGCCATACCACCCATTACCGTACCTGCGAAATACGAACCAAGACCCATCCCAGGTGCTTGAACGAACGGAATTTTGGCGTAGAATGCTTTTAACAAAGTCCCGAATGCTGATGCCAAACAGGCAGCGATAAAGACCGCATAAACCATCCCAGGCTGTCTAGCCTCGACCGGAACAGCGCCATTAATCATATTTGGAATGGCGATAATCGTAAATAACGTTGCCATGAACGTCGTAAAACCGGCCATTATTTCCGTACGAACTGTTGAACCTCTTTCTTTGATGTTGAAAAACTGTGCTAATTTTTCCATGAGATAAACTCACTCCTCTTATTTTTTGACGACTATACAAAAAAACTTCCATCTAAAATTAGATGAAAATTCTACATTGCAAGCATCATTTGATATACAAAAATATATAAATAACACTCGTAGTCTGCACATTTATGGTGGCAGGTAGAAACTTTCGAACCTTATTATCGACTTTATACGAGAGAATATTCAATTTTTATCAACCCTATTAACTATGCGCCTTACGCGTAAACCGATTCTTTTAAAATCCCAACATAAGGCAAGTTGCGGTACTTTTCATTGTAGTCAAGTCCATACCCAACGACAAATGATTTTGGAATCGTAAATCCAACATATTTTGCTGCAATTGGCGCAATACGTGCCTCTGGTTTATCGAGCAAAGTAACCATCTCGACCGAAGTAGCACCACGATTCTTAAGCAGTTCAATCACTTTTTCTAACGTGCGCCCAGTATCTACGATGTCCTCAGCAATAATCACATGACGTTCGCGAACTGAAAGGTCTAAATCTTTTACAATTTTTACATCACCTGTTGATGCAGCCCCATCATAACTTGAAACATCCATAAAATCAATTTGCAGATCAATATCAAGTGACTTCATCAAGTCTGCCATAAACATCGTCGAACCTTTTAGCAATCCAAGCAAAATAGGTGTTTTACCGTCATAATCGACTTTTAATTGTTCGGCAAGTTCTTTCGATTTTATTTCAATTTCTTCTTGCGTAAACAAGATTTTCTCAATATCTTGATGCATACTCTCAAATCCTTTATGTAAAATAGTCCTCAGATTATACCACAACAGATGATAAAATCAAAGAATTTTCGAACAAAAGTATCCTTATTTTTTCGATAACTCTCTGAAAATGATTTCTGCAATGAATTTTGCCCCTTTTTTATTCGTATGAATGCCATCTTCCACAAATCCCTCTGGATAATCTGCTGTTTTTTTATTAACATCAATGACAGAAATGCGTGTTTTCTTGCCTAGTGCTCGGATAGCTTCAGCGATCTCGTCTACAACTTCGCCACGAATGGTTGGCACTTCAGAAGAAGTTGACGGGAATACTTTCGGAGGGGTCACCATATAGACACGTGGTTGAGAAGGAATTTTGTGATAATAGGCAATCATTTCCTCATAAGTAGAAATAAAATCACAGAGGTTAGTAAAGTTGAATGGCTTTGAATCATTTGTACCGAGCATGATGATAACGATATCTGGCTCGATCATGGCGCTAAACTTGAAATTCTCATGCTCCCAATAAGGAAAATCGCCAGTTTTTAATAGGGTGTGCCCGTTGACACCAAAATTCGCGACAACATAATCGTCACCAAGCAAATCATTTAGTACGGCAGGATAGCAGTTTATCTCTCGATCCTCAACTGAAGCACCGTATGTAAGACTGTCTCCAACACATGAAATATTTAACATGAATAAGACCTCCATCAAATTTGATGTCCTTATAATAACACGCCAGTGCTTAGAATTCAACTTTTTTCGCCATTGTGTGCTAATTATAATATGGCATTCATGGTTATTTTCTGCTATAATCAAATTACAACTATTTGAAAGGGTGATTAGAATGAGAAAAACTCAAATTTTATTTAACGGCAAAAACAAGGAGGGCAAGGTACTTTCAAGTACATGGACTTAAAAGTTCCTGGGACTAAAAAAGCCGATTACGAAAGATTGTTTAGCCCTCTGAATTGAGTTGGAGGTTTATTATTTTGTTAAAGTGGAAAAATTTTTTATCTTATTATCGCCCTTATAAAGGCCTATTTATTGCTGTTTTAATCAGCTCTGTATTTGTTGCAGCACTTGCACTTATTTTACCGATTATGGTTCGATATATTACTGGTACATTACTAGAATCGGGTGATGAGAATATTTTGGGTGAAATCATCCGAATTGGTGCTGCGATGCTAGCTATTGTTTGTGCACAAACCTTTTTTGGAATCTTTTATGATTATAAAGGACATGATGTTGGTGCTAAAATGGAGCGAGATATGCGGAAAGAGTTATTTGAGCATTATCAGAAAATGTCATTGAGCTTTTATGACAACGAGAAAATTGGCCATTTGATGTCTCGGTTATCAAATGACTTGCATGATTTGGCCGAAATGCTTCACCACACACCAGAGAATATTGTCATGTATGGGACACAATTTCTTGGCTCTTTAATCATTTTATTTATCATCAATTGGCAACTTACCCTGATCATTTGCATCTTATTAGCTGTGATGATTATTTATGCCATTCCTTTCTATCACAAAATGAATCGAGGGTTTAAGGAAAATCGTGCCATTATTGGTGAAGTTAATAATTTGGTACAGGAAAATCTCTCTGGCATTCGTGTCGTAAAAAGCTTTGCTGCTGAGGCGTCTGAGGGTGCTAAATTTAATCAAGAAAATGAGCGCTATTACCGCAGTCGAAGAGATATTTATAAATACGAATCTTTCTTTTATCAACCCATTGAATTTTTCTTTCAGCCGTTGATTACGATTACTATCGTGATTGTTGGGAGTATCTGGATTTATACAGGAAGTTTAGCGATAACGGATTTATTGATTTTTGTCATGTATGCGAATTACTTGACTGCACCTATTCCCAGTCTTGCTTTTATGATTAATCAAGCACAAACAGGTTTAATCAATTATAGTCGTTTCAGAGAAATGATGGAGATTGTTCCAGATGTTCAAGATGATGAAGATGCAAAGCCTTTGATCGTATCTGATGGTGAAGTAAGCTTCAATGAAATGGCTTTTCGTTATCAAAATGATGGTGAGAATGTGCTTCGTCATATCAATTTGAATATCGCAGCTGGGGAAACGGTTGCGATTGTCGGACGTTCAGGAATTGGGAAAACAACACTCTGCTCGCTCATTCCACGCTTTTATGATGTTAATGAGGGGCATATTACGATTGATGGAACAGATATCCGTCGCGTTACACAAGACTCTTTGCGGAAACAGATTGGTATTGTTCGCCAAGAAACATTTCTTTTTGCAGGAACAGTCATTGAAAATATTTTATATGGGAAACCAGATGCGAGCGAAGAAGAGGTGATAGAAGCTGCTAGAAATGCGAATGCTCATGATTTTATTATGAATTTACCAGATGGGTATTATACTGATATTGGGCAGCGTGGTGTTAGACTTTCTGGCGGACAGCAGCAACGGATTAGTATTGCAAGAGTGTTTCTTAAAAATCCACCCATTCTGATCTTTGATGAGGCGATGAGTGCGCTTGATTATGAAAACGAGCAAATTGTGATGGAGAGCCTTCAAGAATTAACGAAGGGACGAACGACATTTATTATTGCCCACCGTTTAAGTACGATTTCGAAAGCGGATCGAATTCTTGTTATGGAAGATGGGTGTATTGTCGAAGAAGGCACGCATGAAGCATTATGTAAAGCGAATGGCGAATATGCAAAGTTGTATCAGTTGCAGGCGTAATGTTGGGTTGCGTATAACACAATTATTGTCTATCTTGTATTGAATTAAAAAAATCATCATTTTGGCTTAATGGCACAAAATGGTGATTTTTCAATTTGATTAGTTTTTATCCTGCTTGGATTTGTTCTCGACATAAGAGAAGCTATATCTCACACATTTGCGTCTTCTGGCACAAAAAATTTCTTGATGTTAAAAATGTGATCCTCATATTCAACTAGAAATGGGTGTTCCAAATAGCGCTCTTCCCCATTAACTTTGATGCGACCATGCTTATGCAAACATCGACCTTGATGACACACAATATTCATTGGGTCAAACATTAATATTTCAAGCTCCCCTTCTAGCTCGATGACAGGATTGGCTATGAATGCCGAGATTTTCTGTTCTTTTTCAAGTTCATAAGTAGTAAGTAGCGCCTCAGCAAGGTTCAAGCTTTCTTCGCTTACCAAGTCTTCAATTCGAGCTGTATTGCTTTTGAGTTCGACTTGTGTTTTGAGCCAAGCAAAAATGGTGCTATCCGACTGGACCATTTCGTTTTCTAAGTCTAGTTTTAAAATATCGCAAGCAAGGCAGAGGATAAGTCCTACTGTGTATAAACGGCGACGGTAGTGTAACAAGGTTGATTCTGTCGTTTGTAAATCTTTAGCATACTCGGTGGCAACTTCATAAATGGATTTTCCACTTAACTTTGCGACCATCTGAATCTCGGCATAAACTGCTGTTCCTTCACCCGTTTCGATTCCTTGGTCATATTGAAGGTAGTCTTCGCCTAACTCAGCTTGACGTTCTGATCGCAGCTTGCTGATTTTACTCAAATTTTCTAGCACAAAGTTTGAATCTGGATTTTTAATGATGCTTAAAAGCAGTTCATTCTCAGATAATGTCAAAGCAACACTGTTTTTGCTATGAGGGTAAGTTGGTGCCAATAATTCATTACCGCCTTGTATCTGCAAATTAACATATTGGTATTCATGAAACATTTCATGAAAAATATCTCCTGTTGCTTGTGCGATATCAATAATTTCTGGCCAAGTTCGAATATCCCAAATTGCAATAACTTGATCATGATAAGAAATGACTGTATTCGCCATCAAGTCACTATCCGTACCAAAGGCAATCCAAATGTTTTCTTTAACTTGTTCATACTTTGCTGGCCATTTGTCACCAACCGCTATTTGAAACTCATTGGTATAAATAATAAACGGAACTGATGTAAATCCTGACCAAATAGCTGCACCATGCGCTAAAATGTTTTTGTTAATTTCCGCTGCTAATGTAACGTATTTTTCTACTTTAATTGCTTGCTCCATCTTTCATAGCCATCCTTCTATCTAAGTCTAAAATGCTCAAATTACTCTTCCCAATTTCCTTGTGTATATTTTGTATCTAGCATATCACTTATCCCGGCAAGCAACATAATAATACCTTGGACGCGATGAGGTTGAATGATATAACGCCCTCTGCTTTCGTGTTCATCTTCTTTTATTAAATCGGCAGCAAGAAGTGGCTTTAAGTGATGATAAACCTGTCCTGTTGTATTGTATCCACATTCTTTAACAAGCTGCACCACTGTTCTTGGCTCACGGAGCAATGCTAGTAACAGATTTAGTCTATCATTATTTCCGATGCAAGTCAATACGTTAGCAGCAGCATTGCTTTCAATGAGTTCGAGAAGTTTGTCAACGTTAACCTGATTACTTATCCAGTTAGATTGATGGCCACCAGAGGCATGAACACCAAAATAAGTGACAAGACCACTACTGCCATCGTTGGCTGCTTTGTGACAAAGTTCTTCCCACAGTTCTGATAACTGCTTATCGCTATCGATTTCCTTATTTACCCATTTAGGTTGCTGTTCATCTGCTAAATCTCCCATTGAAAAAGCGATAACGCCAGGATTACCATCAGCATCTGTTTTCTTACCGAGTGATTCCATTACTTTCGATAATTGCTTATCATCAATCTCCTTATTTACCCATTTAGGTTGCTGCTCATCTGCTGAATCTCCTGTTGAATAAGCGATAACACCCGTATGACCATCATCAGTTATTTTTTTACGAAGTTTTTCCATTTTTTCTGACGAAGGCTTGTTGGGATGCTCACCTGGCATTAATTCGCTGTTTTTAAATGCTTTTATCCCCTTTTCTTGTGTGAAATTCATCAATAGCGTTTTGATTTCATCCAGCTGCATATTGATGTTGTCGATTTCTTTTCCGTAATCTCTTTCCATTGTCATCTCTCCTCTTTATTACGCTTTTACGCTCGAACGTAATTTTATAATAGCACACACAAATCAATCTGTCAATACGAAAATACGTAATTTAATAAATTATTTTCATTTACCATACAAATTGCCACACAACAAAAAAAGTCATCTGATCAGATAACCTTTCAAACACTCAAACCCAGCGCGCATTATTCCATTCTTCTAATTGTTCACGTCGAATCACATCAATGACTTTTCCATAAGTTGAAAAATCCATATACTCGTTAAGCTCAATATCTGGATAATCACGATTAATTGAGATCAACTCATTAACACCCATTTTTTTGACAACACGCCCATCTTCCGTATCAAAAACACCGATTTGGTTAACCCCAATCGACTTATCTTGCGTATCAATCCAAATCACATCACCATCAAAATATTTTGGCTCCATACTATCGCCACGAACATACAGAGGAATCACGTCACGAGATTCATAGGTTTCATCAGTTGGAATCATGATCTCATCAAGATCTAAATCTGCATAATGGCTCGTTCCTGCACCCGCAGCAGCACCGATAATATTTGGATAAATAATCGTTCCATTTTTCTTTTCAAGTGTGATGATATTTTTAGCGGTCGGTGCTTTATTAGCTGGGATTGTCTTTTTTGTAGTACTAGCTGATTTAAAAATATTAATCTGTTCAGTGAGTAAACTAAAAACAAAATCTTGGACTTTTTCCTTGCGGGGTTGAGTCAACTTTCGATAAGCTTGAAGCAGACTTTTCTCACCGCCATCAGCTTGTAAAATAGCTTCTTCAACCACATCGGTCTCATAGCCCATTAGCCAAGGCTCACTAACATCTAGTGCAGTAGCAAGCAATCTCATTTTATCACTATCAGGAGTAGAGCGCCCATTCACATAATTAGAAAGATGACTTTTGGACATATGAATCCCTAAACTTTTCTGATAAGGCAATGTTTTGTTTAAAATATCAATTTGCCTCAAATTTTGTGCTTTCATTAATTCTTTTAATCTTTGCCCAGTTGTATAATTTCGCATATGCAACACCTCTGGCATCTATTATACCTCAAATCTCCAAAGAGTTCAAGGAATTTTAACCCGAGTTCAAATATTTTGAATAAAGTTCAAAAAAATTGAACTTTTCTATTGACAGATTGATTTTGATCGTTTATAATAACACTCATATCGAAAGTACAAATCATTTGAACATCCCTCCTACCATACTAGATCTAATCGTTTGATAATAATACTGGAAGTTTGAATGATTTGTACATATTCGCGAGGTGGAAATTATGAAAGTTATGAATTGGGAAAGAATTTTTATCATAAGCACATCTGTAACGCTAAACAAGGTTTTTCTATTTTGGTTGATTCGTTCAAATACCTTGATGATGATGGCTGGCGCATTCACTTTATTCGCTCTCAACTTTGTGATTCTAGCTAAATCTGTCGATAAATTAATTGAAATCTACGAAAATTCAAAAAAGAAGCGTGCAAGAAGTGAAATCAATGTAATCTAGCTAATAGTTAGGTTACTTTTTTTGTCTTTGAAGATTAGGGAGAGCGTTAGAAATTCTTTCGACCGCGATGTGATTGATAAAATAGTCAATAAAGAGATGGTGAGAATGATGATATTCAAGAATCTAATGAAGCGGATTTGAGGACAAAACCCAGTTAAGCGATGTGGAAACAAATTGCATGTGGTTATTTAGTATGGTATAATTTGTAACCAGCTGCAATTTACCTTAAAGGAGAATGGTTTTGAATGAAATGGCAACGTTGGATTTTAAGTTTATCAATCGCCCTGTTTATAGGAATAATGACAGGTTGTAATAGGGGGCCTGGATTTAGTGAGAATGAAGCTTATTTAGGGCTATTATCGGCTGACGAGCATTTGGGGATTGTGCTTGAAGGGGTTCATTATTTATTACCAGAGCCGCTGTATCGTTTTATTGAAAATGGTTGGGAGGAAGGCATTTTACATCAGTATGGTGATTTAGAGAATATCATGCTACCACCTGGAACGTATATGAGAATACGTCTGGATCATGGTGATATGCGTCTGAATTTGTATGTGGTTAATAACGGAAGTGAAAGCATAGATATTCTCGATGGCATGGTTGCAAGTTTAAGTATAAGGGCTGCTGAGAAAGATCAAGCGATTATTATGGGTGGCGTTACGGTGGGTACATCATATCAAGAAGCGATCGAGAAGGTCCAAGAAATAGGTGCAGATTATCGACGTAGAGGACTTTCCGCGATCCATGATGAGCTGCATTATGATGGCAGAATTGTTATTTATTCTTACAGACGGCGTGTAACTGGCTTTAGTGTCGAACTTGGAGAAGACTATTCAATGGATGATTTTATTCGCTATCGAACTGAAGAATTTATCAATGAACTTTTAGAACTTGAAGAATGGTTTATGTCGAATGCTTATTATTTTGAGGGTGAGGTCATCGGTATTTATTATGTAGAGATTCTAGTTAGTAGAGATCAAACGATGTTGAGTAGTGAAACAATTGTCTCCAGAGATAGCAATGGGAATTTATTTGCTACTTTGAGAGACCCGCGGATTGATTTTGAAAGTATATTCATCGGGGATCAGATAAAGGTATATTATAGCCTGACTGAACACCGTGGTAGTCGCCATGAGTTAATTGAATATGTAGATGGGAGCAGAATCCCATATATTAGAGCAGAAGTGCTTGTGATAAATGGAGAGATCCACTATTCGACTTACAGAAGGTAAAAGATATGAGATGAATGAAATGGAGAATGGCAGCTTAGCTAGATTTTAGTTGAGCTGCATTTTTTTACGATCTTCGCCATATACTTGAATAAACTAATTGGTGTTATAACGTCAATTGAATTAGTGGATGGTGAAGTCATGAGACATGAGGGTATGATTAAGAAAAGAACGATTTGGTTAGGGATCGCTATTGGGTGCTATTTTTTTGTTCTTATTGTACGTTTGTTATATTTACAAGTTTTGAATCCAGCAGAATTTACTGAGCATGCGAAAAGCTTATGGACGCGAAATTTACCCATTGAGGGTCAGCGAGGGATTATATATGATCGTAATAGGGAGGTTATTGTTAACAATGTCGTGGCGCCATCTGTGATTATTATACCAAGACAAGTAACAGATGCGGAGGCTGTTGCTACGATGTTGGCTGATGTACTGGATTCAACATTTGAAGACATGTATGAGCATGCTGTTAATAGAGTTAATGTTGAGCGAATCCAGCCAGAAGGGCGAAAGTTAACGCATGATCAGGTGATGTCGATCAAAGCAGCAGATCTTGCTGGTGTTTATCTGGTTAACGATGTGATGCGTTATTATCCACATGGAAATATGTTGGCTCATACGTTAGGCTTCACAGGGATTGATAACCAAGGGTTGGCTGGAATTGAAGCTTTATATAATGATTATTTAATGGGTACGAATGGTGCGTGGCAGTATTTCTCAGATAACAAAGGTCATGCTTTGGAGCGATTTTCAGATCTTTATGCGCCATCAGCTCGTGGAATGGATATGGTGCTAACGATTGATGCGCGGATACAGGAAATTATTGAGCGGGAAGCTGATAATGCAATGGCTCGTTATCGCCCAGATCAGATTATGATCTTAGCTATGGATCCAAATACAGGTGCCATTTTAGGAACGACATCTCGCCCAACTTTTAGTCCTGCTAGTTATCAGGATTATGATCAGGAAATTTTTAACCGCAACTTACCGATCTGGTCGACTTTTGAGCCGGGGTCAACGTTTAAAATCATGACTTATGCAGCAGCACTTGAGGAGGCTGTGATGGAACTTGATGATCCTTTTAACTGTATTGGTTATTCGATGATAGAAGGGACACGTATTCGCGACTGGAAAGCGGGGGGACATGGAACCCAGACGATGTTAGAGGTGATCATGAATTCTTGTAACCCAGGATTTATGCATATCGGTGTCGAGTTGCTTGGTAAAGAGTTACTATTCGATTATATTGAAGCTTTTGGATTTCGTGAGAAAACAGGGGTTGATATGGTAGGTGAAAGTAAAGGGTTGGTGTTTGATCCAGCTGTTATTGGACCTGTTGAGGTAGCGACTTCTGCTTTTGGGCAAGGGAATTCGATGACGCCTTTGCAACTTGTGACAGCTGTGGCTTCGGTGGTAAATGGTGGGAATTTGATGACACCTCACATTGTTTCGGAGATTAGGCATCCTTATACGGGCGAAATTTTATTTGCTAGGCAACCTCAAGTTAGACGGCAAGTGATTAGTCAGGAAACATCTGATACGATGCGGTATGTGTTAGAAAATGTCGGTTCTCGCGGAAGTGGTCGGGGGGCATTTATTGAAGGGTATCGTGTAGGTGGGAAAACTGGAACTGCGCAAAAGCCATCACCAGAGGGTGGTTATATGCCTAATGAGTATATTTTATCTTTTGTGGGGATGGCGCCAATGGATGATCCGCAAATTTTGATTTATGTAGCAGTGGATAACCCGAGAGATACGATTCAGTATGGTGGGGTTGTAGCAGCGCCGATTGCTCGGAATATTTTGAAGGAAGCATTGCCTTATTTGGGTGTAGAGCGCCGGGATGAACAAATTGATAAGGCTTATATTTGGGGTGATGTTCGTTATGTTGAAGTGCCCGATTATGTTGGTATGGAAAGAAGTGAGATTAATCAATATACGACGTATCGGCTTGAATTTTTAGGTGAAGGAACTGTGGTAACGCGTCAGCAGCCAGCAGCGGGAGCGAAAATTGCTGAGGATGGCGTGATTAGGTTGTTTTTAGGAGAGTAGAGAGATGAGCCATTGGTACTGAAGCGTATCGGTGGTTTTATTGATTTTAGGATTTTTGTGAGGTATAATGAGTTATCAGTTTTGTGAGTGAATCAGAAAAAAGGAGAAGTGGCAAATGAAGTATGATTGTTTGATTGTAGATGATGAGGAAATGTTATCAGAGAATACGCTTGAATATTTTGAAATGTTTGATGTGAAGACAGCGTGGGTGGCTAGTGAGTCGGCTTGTTTGGATTTTTTAAAGGCGCATGAGACAGATTTGATTTTGCTTGATGTGAATCTGGGCGAAACTTCTGGTTTTGATTTGTGCAAGTATTTGCGAAAGACGACGAGTGTTCCGATTTTGTTTATTAGTGCGCGTACGAGTGATGATGATATGTTGCTTGCGCTGAATATCGGAGGAGATGATTATATTAAGAAACCTTATTCGCTTTCTGTCTTGCTTGCAAAAGTTAAGGCTGTTTTGAAACGTTATAAAAGTCCGACGCTTGATGTAGAAGTATTTACCTCTGGGAATTTGCGGGTTGATTTTGGTGAGTCGTCTGTGTTTGTGAATGGTGAGAGGATCACATTGAAAGCGATGGAGTATAAGTTGTTGGCGTATTTGGTGAAGCATAAAAATCGTGTGGTTCCAAAGGATGAGTTTTTTAGAAATGTTTGGGAGGATTCTTTTTCTGAGGATAATACGTTAAATGTTCACATTCGACGTTTGCGAGAGAAGATTGAGGAAAATCCGAATGAGCCGAAATGGATTAAAACGGTACGTGGAACAGGATATGTTTTTGAGGTAAATTCATGAAAAAGATTTTGATTCTAATCACTGCTATGATGTTTTTTGGCTTCCTGATTACATTTTTGGCTTTTAGAAGTGAGCCGATTGTGCCAGATGCTGTTTTTATTAATGATGCCGTGCGAAGTGCCTTAGAGTTGGATTCAAATCGGGAGATGATTGATTTGCTTACTAATGAGTTGAATCAAGCATTTAATGAGATGGATAGGATGCGGCAAAATCGAGACTTTATCTTGCAGGTTTTCATGTACATTTTCATTGCAAGCTTAGGTTTCGTTGGTGTTTTAGTTTATTTGTATGGTGAATGGAAAGTTTTTCAGCCTTTTAAGAAATTGCAAACTTTCGCAAGTCGTGTTGCTGCGGGTAATTTTGATGTGCCTTTGGAGATAGAAAGAGATAATTTATTTGGTGCTTTTACGGAAAGCTTCGATTTGATGCGTGAGGAGTTAAGAATCGCTAAAGAAAATGAAATTTTGGCTAATCAAAGTAAAAAAGAACTGGTTGCATCTTTAAGTCATGATATTAAAACGCCAGTTGCATCGATTCAGTCAGCGATGGATTTGATGCTTTTGAAAGTTGACAATGTTAGAGATCAGAAAAGAATTCAAGCAGTTATGAGTAAATGCGATCAAATTAATACGCTCATCACAGATATGTTTCATGCGACACTTGAGGAGTTGCAAGTATTAAAAGTTGAAGCTACCGAAATTTCAAGTGAAGTTTTGCAAGCGTTACTTTATCAGGCTGATTATGAGAGTCGAGTCGTTGATTTTAAAGTCCAAAGTTGTTTGATAATAGCCGATGCGACTAGATTGCAACAGGTATTTGATAACATTATCAGTAATTCTTACAAGTATGCTAATACGGACATTTCTGTTAACACTACCCTTGAAAATGAGTTTCTTCTGCTCGATATTGGGGATTTTGGAAGTGGTGTTCCAGATGAGGAAATTCCTTTGTTGTTTAATAAATTTTACCGTGGCTCGCAAGTTGAGGGGGCAGTTGGTTATGGATTGGGGCTTTATTTAGCTCGGTATTTTATGGAGGAGATGTCAGGTGAGATTGATTGTGAGAATCGAGAAGATGGCTTTGTGGTGCGATTGAGATTGAGGTTGGCGGGATGAAATTCCGATAAAGTGTTGTGTAAATCGCTTTTTATGGTATAATAAATGTAAGGAGGCGACACAAAATGGAACGTAAAATTGTTGAGGCATTGATTGCTTGGAAAAATAATCCGAATAAACAGCCATTAATCATTACTGGTGCAAGGCAAGTGGGGAAGACTTATTCAGCACTATCATTTGGAAAGGCTTATTATAAAAATACAGTGTATGTGAATATGGAAGATTCCCGCGAAGTTCAGGCTATTTTTGAGCGAGATTTAAAGCCTGAGCGGATTATTAGAGAGTTGTCAGTTTTATCTGGGCAGAGTATTTTTCCTGAGGATACATTAATTATTTTTGATGAGATTCAAGCTTGTGAGCGTGCATTGACATCTTTGAAATATTTTTGTGAAAATGCCCCAGAATATCATATTATTTCAGCGGGTAGTTTGCTTGGTGTTGCTATGAATCGTGAAAATTACTCTTTTCCTGTTGGGAAAGTGGATATGGTATCTTTGTATCCTTTAGATTTTGAGGAATTCTTGCTTGCATTAGGTCACGGCAGTTTAATTCAATTAATCAAGGAAAGTTACGAAAGTTTCACGCCGTTGTCTATCCACACACAAGCATTAGACTTGTATAAAACATATCTTATTGTTGGTGGCATGCCTCGAGTGGTTAGTGAATATATAAGGACAAAAGATTTTGATTTTGTTATTGCGACTCAAAAAGGGATCAATGATTCTTATATTGCAGATATGGCTAAGTATGCAACAACGAATGAGACGACAAAGATCATGGCTGCATGGGCGAGTATTCCTGCGCAGTTATCGAAGGAAAACAAAAAGTTTCAATATAAAGTAATTAAATCTGGCGCAAGAGCTTATGAATATGAAACGCCATTAGATTGGTTGAAGTTTGCTGGGATTATTTATAAATGTATTCGTATTCGAGAAGGGAAGCTACCTTTGACTGCTTATGCTGAGAATGAAGCGTTCAAAGTGTATATGATGGATACAGGATTGCTTTGCTCGAAATTCGGTATTGCGCCTCATATGATTTTGAGTGAGTTAGCAAGTTTTGACGGATTCAAAGGCGCATTAGCAGAAAATTATGTGTGTCAAACTTTAGTCGTTAATGGATTTACGCCTTATTATTGGACGAGTAGTGGGACAGCTGAGCTTGATTTTGTGCTCCAAAGTAGAGCAGGCGAAATTATTCCGCTTGAGGTCAAGTCTACAGATAATGTTAGATCAAAAAGTATGAATCAGTTTGTTTCACACTATCAGTCAAATGAAGCAGTACGTGTATCTACTAAAAATTTTGGTTTTGAAAATGGGATTAAGAGTATCCCATTATATGCTTTGTTTTGTTTAAAATTCTAGCTTTGACCGAGCTGAGAATTGTTAGAAAAGGTACATTTAAGGTACTGTTAAGTATCAGTTAAGATTAGTTAAGGTTGAGTTAAAGACGTGTTAAGAATGAATCGCGTATAATGTAGTCAGGTTGCAGGAAATGCAGTCGGATTACATTTTTTTGAAGAAAAAATAAAAAACGCGAGGAGAGATGAAAAATGGGAATCACAATTAATTTAGGTAGGTACAGTATGACAATGGCAGAGGCAATCGAGTTATTAGGGTTAACCCCTTTGGTTCTATTGTTGAGTGGGTTAGCATTAGCGGTAGTAGGGATTGCGATTGTAGTCTTCTTAGGGTTATGGACTTATAATGATGCTAAAGAAAGAACAGATAACCCGAGTCTTTGGACTGTGATCGTGTTGTTTGCGACAATGCCGATCGGCTTAATTATTTATTTGCTACTAGGGAGAAATAAAACCGGTCAAAGCACAGGACGTTATTTGAAGCCACTTATTGCAACAGCAGCGGTATTCGTGTTAAACTTGTTTACAGTGATTGGTAGTTCGATCTATCTGCTTGTTTTAATGTCACAGAATGGACTGATGTAATAAAGATATGCTGAGGTTTGAAAGTTAGAATAGTGAGGCTTAGAGGTGAAATGAAAATGAAAAAGGCAATTTTAAAAACAGATAAGTTATGTAAGACATTCTCGAATGGGGGCATCCAGCAACATATTTTAAAAAATTTAGATATGGAAATTTATGAAGGAGATTTCACGGTGATCATGGGCCCATCTGGAGCTGGAAAATCCACATTGTTATATGCACTATCAGGAATGGATGCACCGACTTTGGGGCAGGTCAGTTTTTCGGGCAAAGACATCACTGGCTTAACAAATGATCAATTAGCCGTATTTAGACGCGATCACTGCGGATTTGTCTTTCAGCAGACTTATTTGCTCGATAATATGAGCATTTTGGATAACATTTTAACAGCAGGCTTGTTGATCAACAAAAATCGTAAACAAGTAACCCATCGTGCAAAGGAACTTTTGGAACAGTTTAACCTAACCAAAGAAACATGGAGTAAATTTGCAACTCAAACCTCTGGTGGTGAAGCGCAACGTGCTGGAATTGTTCGCGCACTTATTAATAATCCGAAAATCGTCTTTGCTGATGAGCCGACGGGTGCGCTAAATTCAGCTAATGGGAAGGCGGTGCTTGATGCGCTGACAGAGGTTAATGCTGGAGGGCAAAGTATTGTGATGGTTACCCATGATTTAAAGTCAGCGAGACGTGCTGATCGTATTTTATATCTTCGTGACGGTGTGATTCATGGCGAATGTCAATTAGGAAAGTATGAATCGGGCAACACAGAAAGGACTGCTAAACTGAATGAATTTTTAGCAGAAATGGGGTGGTGATTATGAAGCATATTTGGATGTTAACCTTAGCGAATTTGCGCAAGAACAAAGGTCAAGCAGTGAGTGTGACATTGGTTATTTTGTTGGCAGCAATTCTATTAAGTATCGGCTTGATCGTCTTGTTTGACGTGGAAAATGCTGCACACGCGCGTGCGGAATGTTTGAATGCACCACATTTTATCGCGATTGAAAATTATGATGCGAGCAATAATGATCGTCTTGAATTTATTCGTACATTTTCTGGGGTAAGTGCTACAGAAACACAAACAGCACTTTATGGTCTAGGTGGTTATTATAGAGAAGGTGTACTTGCGACTGGCCCTTTATTAATAGTAGATGGAACGATCCATCAAGAAATGAACCCTTTAACACTCATTGGTGACTATTTACCACTTGTAGGAGATGCCATTTATCTACCGCACTTTATTTTTTCAACAGGTGGGTTTGAATTGGGAGATGCCATCGAAATTAGTTTCCTAGGAGCCATCTTAGAATTTACAGTAGCAGGCAGTACAGAAGATATTCTGTTTGGAATTGATTTCTCACACTGGCGTATCCAAGTATCTAATGAGCGATTTTCGGAGCTTTCATCAGAATTTCCAAATAATCAATATCGATTACTAGGGGCACAGCTCGAGCACGCAAGCGATGCAGAAAACTTGTTGATCAGTTATAATTATTACTTTTTTGGCACTGAATATGCGCCTACTATTCATGGTGCGATGATGCCGTTTCCGTTCTTACTTGAGACTGTTCAATTTTACCGCGTGAATTTGCCATCATTAATTGCTGTGCTATTAGCTGCATTTTCTTTGATCATCTTGATAGTAGGCATTATTGTAACTCGTTTTCGTATTGTTAGCAGCATTGAAGAAGGTATGACTAATATGGGTGCTCTGAAAGCCATTGGCTATCGTAATCGACAAATTATAGCATCATATGTCTTACAATTCGGCTTATTGGCATTTCTTGGAAGCTTCATCGGTATGCTATTGTCTTATCCGACACTCCCTCTGTTTGCTATCATTTTCGAGCCATTAATCGGTTTTATTTGGCTACCAACTGTGGATGTAATTTTATTTTTCTTCATCATCACGCTACTGACACTACTAGTCGTGCTATTTTCTTATCTTGCGACGAGGCGAATTAAAAAATTTCCGCCATTACTGGCGCTTCGAGGTGGACTCGGAACACATAATTTTAAAAAGAACGTGATTGCACTTGATAAAAAAGCCGGTCCATTATCTTTACTTTTAGGACTGAAACAGCTGTTGCAAAATAAAAAACAAGCTTTTTCGATCGGCTTGATTATAACGGGGTTAGTTTTTGCTTCTATTATCGGCTTGAGCATGTATTACAATATGAATGTGAATCCGGATGCTTTCATCAGTCTTATGCTGGGAGAAGACACGCCCGATATCATGATTTTCTTGGATCAGCTTGATGGAGAAAATATCAGTCATCGCATTTCAGAAAGTCCTGAGGTAGACCGATTTTATGGCTCAGAATGGGTCAATATGTTTGCTGAGGATGTTTTGATTCAGACAACCGTGATCGAAGATTTGTCTTATCGCCCAACAGAATCGGTAGCAGAGGGGCGCTTGCCATTACATGATAATGAAATTGCATTGGGTGTCCCTGCTTTGCGCGCATTGGAGCGAGAGATTGGTGATTGGGTGTCAATTAGAATCGGTGGCATTGAAGTGGATTATCTCATTACGGGGAGTATCCAAAGTGGCGATTTTGCTGGTTTCTTGGGTATATTAAATGTTGACGGTATGAGACAAATGCAGCCTGAATTTTTATTTTCACAGTTCAATTTGCATTTAGAAGATAACGTCGATACCCATGATTTTATGGAATCTGTGAGAGAAGCTGAGGGCGATGTATTCATCAATATATTATTTTGGGAGGATGAAATTGAGGCGAGCATGGAGAATTTAGAGTCAATTTTTGCCCTTGTAACGATGATTATTTTGTCAGCAACAGTGATGGTCATTGTAGTGGTACTTTATATGGTGATCAAGATGACGATTCGTCGCAAAGGACGCGATCTCGGGATTCAAAAGGCTTTGGGGTTTACGACGTGGCAATTGATGAATCAGACGGTTATGAGTTTAATGCCTGTGGTCATAGTCGGAGTCGCCCTTGGTTCAGTGATTGGTTATTTAGGTATTAATCCGCTATTTGGTGTGTTGATGAGCGGGATGGGTGCCACGCAAGTCAATTTTCCAACACCAATTGCTTGGGTTTTGATGGTGGGAATTGTGCTCGTGTTATTAGCTTATGTGATTGCGATGTTAATTTCGTGGCGAATTCGTAAAATTTCTGCTTATGCGCTTGTGGTGGAATAGTTGCAAAATGAATTTGACTTTTCTGGCTACTTATTATAAAATATGGCTATTCAAATTTAAAGGAGTTTTCTAGATGGCAAAAAATAATGATTTGGTAGCTAACATTTCACAAATTGCAGGTTATGTTTCGATCGGAGCAGATATTCTATACATAGCTGGGATGACACAGTTTGATCCAATTTCACTTGTTTTAGAAATCACAGCTATCGGAACAGGGGTTCTTGCTCACATATTAGGGCAAGACAAGAAAAAAGCAAATACGGGTATTTTATTAGGCGCGATCGGTATTCTGTTCAGATTGTTCTTTAGAGGGATGTTCTAAGAGATACGTATATGATGAGCAAAAGCTTGGCAAGATGTCGAGCTTTTCTTGTTATGGAGGTGTGTGATGTCATGATGAAAAAGATTCTAGTTACAAGTTTTGACCCCTTTGGTGGTGAGCGTGTTAATCCGTCACAAATTGCGGTTGCGGATTTACCAGATGAAATAGATGGTGTAGAAATCATAAAAGCAGTGATCCCTACAGTGTTTGGTAAGAGCGTCGATATTTTGTATGATCGGTTGCAGCAAGAACAGGTAGATGCGGTTATTTGTATTGGCCAAGCAGGTGGGCGTGCAAGTATAACGATTGAGCGGGTTGCGATTAATGTGGATGATGCGCCTATAGGAGATAATGAGGCGAATCAGCCGCTAGATACGCCAATTTTTCCAGATGGGCCAGCTGCTTACTTTGCAACATTGCCGATTAAGGCGATGGTTCATAACTGTAATGAAGTAGGGATTTTGGCCGCTATTTCGAATACAGCGGGAACATTTGTTTGTAACCATTTGATGTATGCAGCTTGTCATTATGCGGCAAAGAATCAGCCAGATTTGAAAGCTGGATTTGTTCATATTCCATTTGTCCCAGAGCAAACGATAAATAAGCCTACTATGCCATCGATGTCAAAGGCTGATATTGTAGCGGGGTTGATCAGTTTGATTAAGACAGTGATCCATGTCGACCAAGATGTGAAATCTACTGGTGGCGCGACCCATTAAGTGATAAATTCGAGGATAAAGTTAGGCAACTAGTCTAACTTTTTTTCATAGTTAAATACCTATAGGCATAAAATGCCTATAGGTATTTAACTATGGGCAATATGATGATAGGTACAAAATGATTATAGGCATAAAAAGCTGGGGGTGTTGCCTGATGATAAGTTTCAAGCGAAAATTAATCGATAAGCTCTCCTACGGATTATTCCTTTTCTCTGCAACATTTGCAATCGCGATCACCCTTGGCATCATCTGGTTCGTATTTGCTCAAGGTTTGCGCCCCTTTTTAAGCGGGAATCGGCATGGTACGTATTCAATCACCCATTTTCTCACAGGCGATACATGGCGTCCAAGATTTGGTCACTATAGCATCGGATATATGATCATCAGCACCCTTGTCGCCACATTTTGGGCCATTATCACAGCCATTCCTATCGCGCTGGGAACAGCTATTTTTATCGTCGAATTCGCTCCCAAATGGTTATCAAAAATACTTCAATTCTGTATTGAATGTCTAGCAGGAATCCCATCTGTTTTTTATGGAATCTTCGGATTCATAGCCATCTTGCCACTCATCAAAAAAATATCGCCATATCCGTATGGAGAGTCTTTGCTTGCAGTTGTCATTCTGCTTGCGATTATGAGCTTGCCAACCATGTGTCTGATTATGGTCAATACCCTCAAAAATATCGAACCGATTTATAAAGAAGGCAGCTTTGCTTTGGGAACGTCTCAAAGGCAAACCATTGTCTCTGTCATGCTACCTGTTGCAAAAGCAGGCTTAATGAGCGCTGTGATGATCGGCATTGCGCGCGCGATTGGAGAAACGACAGCAGTCGCACTTGTTGCTGGAAATCGGGAGAGTGGCTTTATTAGGAGTCCTTATCAAACAGTTCGAATGTTAACGACAAATATCGTGCTTGAACAAAGTTATGCCGCTGATCTGCATGCTCAAATTTTGTGGTCAACAGCCATCGTTTTATTAATTTTTATCATGCTCATTAACATCGCCTTGCGCCGCATCAATGGGAGCGTAAAAAAATGAGACGAAAATTATATGATATCGGATTTTACCTCATCACTGCCCTTTGTACGATATTCGCAATCATTATTCTCTATCACATTTTAGGCTTTCTTTTCACGAGAGGAATCCCCATTTTATATCGCCAACTTGCTGGCTTACAAGAAACTGAAATCTTAGCATCCCGACGCTTGATGCCAATGATCATCTCTACCCTATTCCTAACTAGCGTCACTTTGCTTCTCGTGCTCCCCTTCTCCGTTTCAGCAGCCATCTATCTAAACGAATACGCGCGCGAAAATCCTGTGGCTCAGCTCACCCGTTTCTGTGTCCAAACCCTAGCTAGCATCCCATCTATCGTGTATGGTCTTTTTGGCATGCTTATTTTTGTTCGAATCTCAGGCTTTGGCCTATCCATCCTAGCGGGAGCAGGAACCTTAGCTGTGATGCTTTTTCCTGTCATGATGACCCAAACAGAAAATGCACTTCGCCAAATCCCCCATTCTTACCGAGAAGCCTCAGCCAGTCTTGGGGCAACATCCTTTGAAACAATCAAAACCATCATCTTGCCCCAAGTAGCACCAGGCGTTCTTGTTGGCGTTCTGCTAGCTATCGGCCGAATTCTCTCAGAATCAGCAGCACTTATCTTCACTTTGGGCACCTTCGTTAGAATGCCACTAGACTCACAAACAGGCCTCCTATCAGTCTTTGAAGCTGGCACAACCTTAACGATTAGAGCCCTTATTGAATTCAAAGAACATGGCAATCTTGAAGCGGCGGCAGCCATCGGCGTCATTACAATGGGTGTGGTGATCATCTTGAATTTATTAAGCAAATTGGTCAGCAGAGTTTTTGGGAATTAATGGCAAAGCTAGTATTAAAAATAGCAGTCCGAACAAACTTTACACACATTTTACATGAAGCTTACAATACCTTAACAAATCAGCTGCCTAGATGATGTATAATGGTTCATGTTAAGGGGAAAAGATTTGAATCTTTAACTAGGGGGAAATAAAATTGAAAATAAATGGCCCGTCTCGGGAAGCTCAATGAGAGCAACCCCATTAGGCTAGGAGGAATTGTAAATGAAGAAAATTAAATTTGTATCACTATTCGTGTTGGCACTTGTTGTATCCTTAGTTGCATGTGATGGAAATAGTAACGGTAGTGATTCGTCTAACGATAACAATGGTAATGAAAGCTCGATGGGTGCAATTGCTGTTATAAGTCGTGAAGAAGGGTCAGGCTCGCGTAGTGCATTTGAAGAACTAGTCGGATTTAATCAAGAAGAAGATGGATCAGATGCGCTAACGACAGATGCCATTATCCAGACAGGAAATGGCGGTGTAGCAACAGCTGTTATTGGTAATGAGGCTGCGATTGGCTATATTTCATTAACAACTTTGCTTGATCGCCCAGATGAATTAGTCGGCCTATACATTGATGGTGTTGCACCAACAGCGCAAAACATGTTATCGGGTGTTTACACATTGGTTCGTCCATTCAATTTTGTTTATATGCCTAATGAAATTGGTGATGTTGAGCGTGCTTTTATCGAATTTGCACAATCAGTTGAAGGGCTTGATATTTTAGAAAGTCGTGGTGTTATCGTTGATCGAGCTAATGCAACATCATTTGATGCAGTAGCTCATGGAACGCTATCTGGCTCATTATTGTTTGGTGGCTCTACTTCAACAGAAGCAACGGCAGATGCCTTAGCAGAAGAATTTGTGGCTCTATTCCCAGGTGTAGATATCCAGTATAGCGCAACAGGTTCAGGTGCTGGAATTACTGGTGCGACAAATGGAACTTATACGATTGGATTCGCGTCTCGGGCGATTACGGATACAGAACTTGAAGAAGGACTTAGTGTTGTTCAATATTCAGTAGATGGGATTGTCGTAGCAGTTAACCCAGAAAGTGGTGTTACTGGCTTAACAGTGGAGCAACTTCGAGCGATCTATCTAGGTGAGATGACGGACTGGTCGGAAATTCAATAGTGATCAAAAATTGGCTGAGTGAAGCGGATGATGACTCTGCTTCGCTTTTCATGCGTTTTGGGGAGTATAAGTAAAAGAGGTAGATGTACAATGAGATTTAGAAGATCAAGAATCACAAGCGCAACCCTAGATGAAGCCCAAGATCTATCCAAAGAGCGGAAATTTTCTGAAATTTTTTTCCATGGATTGTTTTTAGCAGGTGCTCTTTTTTCAGTGATATGTGTTATCATTATCATCGCTTTGATTATTGCGCGCGGCTCAAGACCATTCCTCCCAGGCAATGAGTACGGTAGATACAATTTCTTTGATTTTATTTCAGGAACAACTTGGCGTCCAGCTTTTGGCGAATACGGTGTTGGTTACATGATCTTTGCTTCGCTTTTTGCGACCTTTGGTGCGATTCTTCTCGGTGTTCCGATTGGTCTTCTTACCGCGATCTTTATCGCAGAAATAGCCCCAGCTTGGTTAGCGAAAGTGATGCAACCAACAGTAGAGCTACTTGCTGCGATTCCATCCGTTCTATATGGCGTTTTTGGATTTGCCGTTATTGTTCCTATGGTCGGGAATATCTCGCCAAATCCGACAGGGCACTCACTTTTAGCTGTTATTTTAGTTTTAAGCATTATGGTACTTCCATCAATTGTTGCAATCTCGACAACGAGCTTACGTGCTGTACCTAAACACTATAAAGAAGGTTCTTTGGCGCTTGGCGCTTCTCACATCCAAACAATTTTCAAGGTTTTAATTCCAAGTGCAAAGTCTGGGATTCTAACAGCCATCGTTTTAGGTGTTGGTCGTGCTATTGGAGAAACAATGGCTGTTATTCTAGTTGCTGGTAATCCTGAAAGTGGTATTCCGACATCTATTTTTGATCGCGTGCGCGTATTAACATCAAATATTGTTCTCGAACAAGGCTATGCAACAGGGCTTCAAGCACAAATGCTGTTCTCGACCGTTATCGTTTTGTTCACATTCATTTTAATCATCAATCTAACGCTAACGAAAATCAGGAAAAAGGCGGCTCGACAATAATGCAAAAAAGAAGAATAAGCGACATTCTAGCAACCACCTTAATTTGGCTTGCAGCCTTAGCAACAGCCGGGATTTTAATTATCATTGTCGGGTTTATTTTCTCAAACGGCTGGTCATTAATTTCAGCTGAATTTTTAACACGTGATGCTAACGATACGCTTCGAATTGTTCACTTCGAAAGCGACTCCCCAGTCGTAGCGAATTCGATTACGATTCATGAAAGTAATATATTAGAAATTGATTCGCTCGGTTTGACTTTGGAGCTCGATGAAACATATGGGATTAGAATTCGTGAGGTTTCAAGTGGATCGCCAGCTCGCAGTGCACTTGACAATGCTGATCAAATATTTCCAGTTCGTCGTGGGCAGATTTTAGAAGGGATTAATGCGGATCGAATTGATAGCAATACATCATTTACCGAGCTTGCCATGCTATTTGATGATTATTCAGACTTTACTTTTCGCATCAGGCAGCTAGGTGGCGGCATCTTTCCGATGCTCGTTTCAACGTTAATGTTAATCTTTACAACACTAGTTATCGCAACCCCAATCAGCTTGCTAGCAGCCATTTACATGGTTGAGTATGCGAGGCAGGGTAAGATTGTGAATACCATTCGTTTCGCTATTGAGATTCTAGCTGGGTTGCCGTCAGTCGTACATGGATTGTTTGGGATGTTATTCTTTGCTGGTATGTTGGGATTGGGAAGGTCGATCTTAACAGCAGCTCTAACGATGACCATTCTGTTAATGCCGATTATGATTAGAGCGACAGAAGAAGCATTAAAAACGGTGCCGATTAGCTACCGGGAGGCATCCTTAGCACTTGGTGCGAATAAAATTCAAACAATAAGGAAAGTCATTTTACCAAGTGCATTACCTGGTATTACGGTCGGGATTATTTTATCCATTGGTCGGATTGTAGGAGAATCAGCAGCATTGCTATTTACGCTTGGAACATTTGCACGTTTGCCACAAAATCCTGTCACTGGGAATTTATCGATTTTAGAAGCGGGTGCGACAATGACATTACGCGCATTTATTGAAGTACAGGAGTTTGGGAATATTGAGATGGCTTCGGCGATTGGGATTGTTATTTTAGTGATTGTCTTTACGTTAAATATGTGCTCAAAATTGATTGCGAAGAAGTTTGGAAAAGTATAAAGTGGAACTAGAAAGGCGGTTTAAGGGATGAAAGCGAAGTTTAAGGTGCAAGATTTGAATTTATTTTATGGAGACTTTCAAGCCCTTCATAATGTTAGTCTTGAGTTATATGAAAATAAAGTCACAGCTTTGATCGGTCCATCGGGCTGTGGAAAGTCAACATTCTTAAGGACTTTGAATCGAATGAATGATTTGATTGATAGTGTTAGGATAACAGGGAGAATTTTATTGGATGGCGAGCAAGATATTTACCAGAAGATGGATGTCATTGGACTTCGTACACGTGTTGGAATGGTATTTCAAAAGCCAAATCCGTTTCCGATGAGTATTTTTGATAATGTTGCTTATGGACCGCGTTGTCAGGGGTTGAAGGATAAAAAGAAGTTGGAGAGAATCGTTGAGGAGGCACTGCGTGGGGCGGCGCTTTGGGACGAAGTGAAAGATAAGCTTTCTAAGTCGGGGATGTCTTTGTCAGGGGGACAGCAGCAGAGGTTGTGTATTGCCCGCGCAATTGCGATGGAGCCAGAGGTTATTTTGATGGATGAGCCGACCTCAGCGTTAGATCCAATTGCGACACAGAAGATTGAACAGTTAATGGATAAGCTCAAAGAGAAGTATACGATTATTATTGTGACGCATTCAATGCAACAGGCAGCGAGAATCTCTGACAAGACAGCGTTCTTTTTGATGGGTGAGATTGTTGAATTTGGGGATACGGATAAGATTTTCACGAATCCAGATAAGAAGGAGACTGAGGATTATATTACGGGGCGGTTTGGGTAGGCGATTGTAAAGGAAGAGGTGTTTGATATGGTACCAGAGTCACCAATTGATGCAGTATATAATGAGTTGTTAGAGATGGTAAAGGAATTGTCGGATGCGACGATTAGGATGTATGAGCGAACACTTGAAACGTTGAATTCTCTTGATACCGAACGGGCATTGCGGATTATTAAATCAGATAATGAGATTGATGCGATGGAAGAGGATTTGATTGAGTTTGCGACAATTCAAATTGTACGACAGCAGCCTGTGGCAACAGATTTGCGCAAAATCTTGATGATTATTCGTTTGGCTCGTGAGTATGAACGTATTGCTGATTATACGGAAAATATTGCCGAGTATATTATTTTGATTAAGGAGAATGAGTCGCTTGATCATTATGAGAAGAATGTCGATAAGTTTTCCAAGATGATTGAGATAGTTATTAGTATGTTGAATCTGGTGATTGAAGGGTTGTTGGAAGAAAACAAATCGAAAATTAAAGAGGCAGCAGATATGGATGATCAAGTTGATTTGTTATTTAATGAAGTGATGGATTCTTTGATCCAACATATTCGTGTAGTCGATGGGAAAGTTTTCGGAACAGCGCATGCTATTTTAATTAATAAACATTTAGAGCGAGCCGGGGATCATGTGACAAACATTGCTGAGGAAATGTTGTATGCGCTAAAAGGGAGAAGGTATAATTTAGGGTGAGATTCGTCAAATATTGGTTTTAATATTTGTCTTTGTGAGAAACGGTCTGAGGTGGCTGTTTTTCTTTTTTGTGCTTGAAACCTAGCTTTTTAGGATCAAAAAATGTTATAATACTAAAAAATGACATTTGTGAATAAAATTTGCTAAGATGCAGATGATTAAGTGCAAGCGAAAATGGGTAGTTAGAATGTGTGACGGGAAGGGAATAGATGCAAATGGAATCATTGGAAATTAAGTGTCCAGAGTGTGCGGGTATAACAGAGATTGCTCGCTGGAAAACACAAGGTGTTTGTCAATATTGTGGGGCTGCTTTAGAAATAATTAGACCTAATTCGGAAGAATCGATCGAAAAAAAAGAAGCTATTTTTGAAGATGAATCAGTGCTTGTAGCGTTAGCGCGTGTGGATGCCTTGTATTTTAATCAAGAAAAATCTTTTGATCAAGTGCTAGGAACTTATGCTGATTTGGAGTTGCGTGGTGCGTATGGCTATGAATTTTGGTTGTCAAGGGCGCGTTTTTTTGCTAAGGGCAATATTGCTGAATTCAAAGCAGGGCGCGTTTCGTCTGATGCGTGCAAAGAGGTTGTCGCCCAATATGTTTTGTGGATGGAACGGGCGATCAAGGATTATGTCGGTAATGGAACGCCGCTTAAGATGGAGAAAGAAAAGACCATTGGAGAGATTAATAATACTTTTGAAGGCCACAAAAAAAGAAAGAAAAATGAAGCTCGATCAAAGGAATTATCTGAACAACAGCGGAGGCTACAAGCTGAAGGTGATGCCGAGTTAGCTGTTGAAGAGATGGAAGCTGCATTAGAGAAGAAACGCAAGCGCAATCTGATTCTTTTAGGTGCGGGTATTGTGATGATGCTTATTATCGCGCTACTACTTCGTTCGTGTAATAATGAATCGGAAGCAGACGTAACTTATTATGAAAAATTTTTAGACCTAACCTATGTATTAGCATTATTTGATGATGAGGCAACACGTGAAGATATTCTTGATTTGAATATTGATTTTGGGAATCGCAACACTGAAGCTGGAAGTGTCCGATTGCCAGCGCCAACAAATGCTGATTTAGATCGACTTACATTTTATTTTGATGAAGATGATTTATTGATCCGCGTTGTGATTGATCATGCCAATTATTTTAATGGATTTGCCGCAGAGGATGGCTTAGATCAAGACTTTTTTGCAGGATTTGATGTTGAGACGTCAGATGTAAATGAGAATGAAGTGATAGGTGTTCTTGATGACTATCGTATTTTCATTAGATCGCGAGATGCAGATTCAAACCAGTTTAATATTGAAGTTTTGCGCGCTGAAGCAGCGTTAACTGCGACACAGCAAGCTGTTTGGGATCAAATTGAGACGCGAGTTGAAGCGGGTTATAATTCGTGGGGCGACTTAGTTATATGGGCGTATGAAAATGACATTACCTTTGCGTTTTTCGAGCAAGAGGAGCGTCCAATTGAGGCTATTGGGGTGCTTATTAATCAATACGGTGTTATTGGAGACTACATTAATGCGACACCGTGGTTGGGTTCATTAAGTGATCCAGAAGAAGTTATTCTCGTGCTCCATTTCGAAAATCTGACTTATAATGATGTGATCGCTGAGTTAACTAATCTGAATAGATATTCTAATCGAGAATTAAATACTTGGTTAGAAATTGGGGGAAGTAGCCGGTTAGAGCATCACTTCAGCACAGTAGAAATTGTTGATCTTGATGAGTATGGACAATTACTAACAGAATTTTCAGATGTGAGAGAATTTGTAAGCTGGGAAATCGCGTCTGTGGATTTATTTAAACCAGTAGGTGTTGGGCGTATTCGAATTGAGCGCATGCACCGCATCTTAGATGTTGAAAATGAACAGCCAACAGAAGCTCCTGAGGAAGAATCTACTGAACCAGATGAAACAGGACCGACCACTTTATCAGATGGTTCTTGGCTCGTAGGCGTTGACGTTCCACAAGGTCGATTTGTTATCTCTGCTGACAGTATTGGTTACTTGACTGTGTGGCGTGGTGAGGATTTGCTAATGAATGAAGCGCTTGGAGGGAGCGGTATCGGGAGAGATACCATAACGACCTCTCTATTAGCTGGTGACAGAGTGATCATAACAGGAATTAACACTGTAACCTTTACACCAGTACCAGATCGAACATTATCAAATACATTAGGAGCAGGAAATTGGGTTGTTGGACTCGATATCCCTGCTGGCGGGTTCAATG
>Ga0131853_10002800_pt1 | contig 31251 bp, 22 predicted proteins | sample TergutLab28metaG_FD_92764 | JGI IMG/M metagenome (GOLD analysis project Ga0131853, IMG submission 92764) | Labiotermes labralis P1 segment gut microbial communities from Petit-Saut dam, French Guiana - Lab288 P1 (version 2) (version 2) | ecosystem: Host-associated > Arthropoda: Insects >... | reverse complement strand
GAGTGGACCCCGTTCCAGACCCACTACTACTCAGAAAATCTGGTAGCGCCGGGGATCGAACCCGGGACCTCTGTATCTGTAGCCAGAAACTCTGACCACTAGACCACAGAGGCGGTCAAGGCCTAGCCCATACAATACAAAATGTAAGGCCTGATCTGTACAATACAAATATACTTAAAACATCGTGAACAGAACTGCAAAAGAACGGTTTCCACCAAACCATCAGTTTTGCTGCAAAATGGTCATATTATTACGAAATAAAGGTAATAGAGTTCGCGTTAATTAAAGCAAATAATTCCATTCCACTCATTGAACAAATGTTTCTAGTAGATACATTTGCCCCAGTTGGATGACGATCAGCAGCAGTAGGCTAGCAGTAGTAATATCATGCGGACAGTTACGCTAATACGCGTGTCGTGAATGCGAATTGGCTACAACACGGTTGATGTATGGCTGTCCGGTAGCTTTTACATGTAATTTTGTATCAGACTGACTATGAATTTTGTTCTATCATTTTATGTATGTACCGAATGATTTATATAATAAAAGCACAAGAATTTTTAAGAAATCGTGTAAAAAACACTAGCCAGTGTACTGATTGAATGGGAAAAAAAGAAAATTTTATGAAAGTAAATTAATTAACCATTACTAAAAATTAATAATGGAATAAAAATATAAGCATAAAAATGCCTGAATGCAATCTAGGCATAGCGAAATTCCTTCTAAAACAGGGGTGCACAAATCTGCCCAGGTCTAGTATTTGTGGCTCCTCAGCATGTACTTGCTTCAAGTAACCCTTCCGGCGTGATTTGAGGCTTCCGCTGCGAAGTAGATGAGAACTGCGTTCTTCTGAGTCATTATGCAGCGTACAGTGATAATTCCTTACCGGCGCTTCGGGACTAGCTATCGGTCCCATCTTCAAGGACCCTGTAAGACGGGACCGATAGGTTTGCCCCGAAACGTCCGTAAGGAATTACCACGCCTCGTTGCGAGAGAACCCAGAACAGCGCAGTTCTCAACCTTTATGGCGCCTAGACTTTTGAAGTAGCTCCCAGACTTTTTTTTTTAATCTGTGTAAACCTGTCCTGAAGGTGTGCTGTATTCCAAAGGGCAGTGAGTGACTGGTTCCATCTTGGATGACACACCCATCATGACGCCCATATTTACAGAAGTGGTCCGTGTAGTCTAGTGATAAGTCAGAACTGCATTAGTCACTGTTGACATGTCACAAGATACTTCATATGGGCCGCAAAGAGCAATACGCTATACACATAACTGATAACACTTCGTCTCCACAGCAAGATGTCAGAAAGTCTCGCAGCCGTAACTCATAAGCAAACACAGATCGAAGCACGAACTGTTGACAGACGTTGTAGGATTACTGCGATATATCACACGCATTTAATTAGTGATTAAGTTCTTAAATAAAGAAGTGGATAGAGAATTCTAGACGAAATGTCATTAAAATCCATAGTCGAGTACCATCCCGTGGGAGAAGAGACATTGCTAGACCACAAAAAGGCAGGCAACGTACGCATAACGTAACATGAGGCGCTTTCGTGTAACCATTGTTCCCGTGGAAAAGCAATAAGTACTATATATTCTGAGTGTGTGTTTGAAGCCTATGGAATCCAGAAAGTAAAGCGCATGCGTCATATTGTCACCTGTGGCCTGTCCGGCTCTACAATATATTTCCACATTATCTCATAATGGCAATATTTTGGGGGAAAAGTTATTGAACCTAAAATGTGTGTTCTGACATTCTCCGCAAATTTCCGAAAATCTGTTGAGACAGTTCAACCTTAATCAAAATTTGACAAGAATGGCGGGTAGTTTACATAAAAATCTACATCTATAATAATGTCTCGCTGAATTTTTCTTAGAATGAGAAATGTTTCAGACAAAATTTGCAGAGAATGTCAGAACACACATTTTAGGTTCAATAACTTTCCCCCCAAAATCTTGCCTTTAAGAGATAATGTGGAGATATATTGTAGAGCCGGACAGGCCACAGGTGACAATATGACGCATGCGCTTTACTTTCTGGATTCCATAGGCTTCAAACACACACTCAGAATATGTAGTACTTATTGCTTTTCCACGGGAACAATGGTTACACGAAAGCGCCTCATGTTACGTTATGCGTACGTTGCCTGCCTTTTTGTGGTCTAGCAATGTCTCTTCTTTTATGGGATTTAAAGTCGGTAAACGAGTTAGCAGTTTGCCAGAAACTGTCGCTGTTCCTTTGTCTCAGTAATTAACCAACTTGATGCAAAAAATTTTTGTTTTACAATAAGTTTATTTCATACTTCTACATGTTTCGAGCACATGTGCTCCGAACGCTAATTTTACTGTAACTGCATCGTGAAATTTCATTATTACTAAATATGTTGCCGTCAAACATAACGGCACATGTTATGCTGTTATGTTCGACGGCAACACGTTTAGTAATACTCAGTGGGCATATTGCTCCACCTTACACGTCGTGAGGGCAATCGGCACAACGTGGTGTGCATAATGGCAGTTCTAAATTCAATACACACAACGAGGAATGTATACGTATACAAGTAATTACACGTGTGACTTTAACGTGTGTATTGAACTATACATTACGCGCAGTGTAAGCTTACTAATAACACTATTCAACAAGGTTTTAGCAACACGTGTGAAAGAACTGGTTGTGCACGTGTCATTGCGAGGCTCGCTACACTTTGTAATTAAACAAACTTGGAACAGATCAAGTCTTTTTTTTTTTAAAAAAAAAGTTTATATCTTTCATTCTAAATGTCTGTAAAACTGTAAGTACTGATATATTTTCCTGCTATTCAAATTGTTCCCTGTCATTTTCCAAACGAACAGCGACAAATTTTGACGTTTTGCTGACCGCGCATCCCAGTAATTAACCAAACTGATGCACAAAATTTTTGTTTTACAATAAGTTTATTTCATGCCTCTACATGTTTCGAGCACATGTGTTAATTACTCAGATAAATGAACAGCGACAGTTTCTGGCAAACTGGTAACTCGTTTCCCGACTTTAAATCCCACAGAAGGAGCAAGTAACCGTAAGGTAACAGAATTTATCTTTTTAAAGTAGTTTGAATGGGCGCAAAATATGACAAAAATTAATTATAATTACTTGTAATTTTTATATTATTAAAAATATTACTGTGTGCATACTCTAGGCTGTTTTCGCAGTTTTAAAGCGTGAAATTAGTGCTTTGTGCTCTAAAACCATTTATTCCTCCAACAGAAGATCTACTGCAGTCGAAACTTTTGGATTTACGGCAGACGCACGTTACGTAAAATATGTACGTCGTACGATATTTTGCTTGGAATTTTCGTTGTCAGCACATATGACTTAGTAAGGAAAAACTCTTACTTCTATCCATGCTACTGGAAAAAGTTTAAAATTGTGGACTACAGTAAAAAAATTATAAATTCGTGCGTATTCTAGGTTGTTCGCGCCATTTTTCAAGCATGATAAGCAATTCCTTTGTGCTCTCAAACACTTCGTTCTCTCAGCATATAACCTAATGTAATAAATACAGCCTTTACACGTGCCCTATACAGCCTTTACAGTGCCCTATACAGCCTTCACACGTGCCCTATACAGCCTTTACACGTGCCCTATACAGCCTTTACACGTGCCCTATACAGCCTTTACACGTGCCCTATACAACCTTCACACGTGCCCTATACAGCCTTTACACGTGCCCTATACAGCCTTTACACGTGCCCTATACAACCTTCACACGTGCCCCATACAGCCTTTACACGTGCCCTATACAACCTTCACACGTGCCCTATACAGCCTTTACACGTGCCCTATACAGCCTTTACACGTGCCCTATACAGCCTTTACACGTGCCCTATACGGCCTTTACAGTGCCCTATACAGCCTTCACACGTGCCCTATACAGCCTTCACACGTGCCCTATACAGCCTTTACACGTGCCCTATACAGCCTTTACACGTGTCCTATACAACATTCACACGTGCCCTATACGGCCTTTACAGTGCCCTATACAGCCTTCACACGTTCCCTATACAGCCTTCACAATGCCCTATACGGCCTTTACAGTGCCCTATACAGCCTTCACACGTGCCCTATACAGCCTTCACACGTGCCCTATACAGCCGTTACACGTGCCCTATACAGCGTTTACAGTGTCCTATACAGCCTTCACACGTGCCCTATACAGCCTTCACACATGCCCTATACAGCCTTCACACGTGTTCTATACAGCCGTTATACGTGCCCTATACAGCCTTCACACATGCCCTATACAGCCCTCACACGTGCACTATACAGCCTTTACAGTGCCCTATAGAGCCTTCACACGTGCCCTATACAGCCTTCACACGTGCTCTATACAACGTCTCTCCCTCCAGATGACACTACCGTCCCACTCACCCTACCCCCTTCACCAGTACTTTCTTCCATACCTTTCAGTTTTGGTGACCTCGACCATGAGCGCCTTCTGAATAGTCACAAAATTGGTGTTTTGCTTGTCATTCTAAATTCCCTGTCTGTGGGGTCTGGTTGCAGACCGACGTTCAGAGCGCCTTGTTTCCAGATGGGAGAGCAGGAGCGACCCAAGTGCCATCTGGTGAGCGAAGACATAGATACGGTAGAACACAAAATCCGACACGAGTTTTGAAAGAAACTGTAAAAAAAAGTTAATGATATTTGAAAGGAAAGTGCTAAGAAGGATTTTAGGTCCTACAACAGAAAGAGATGGTACGTGGAGAATAAAAACAAACGATGAATTAGATGAATGAATAAGACACAAGAACATAACAAAGCACATATAAGCACAACAATTAAGCTGGTTTTGCCATTTACATCGAATGGCGGAAGAGAGAATGGTAAAGAAAGTATATTAAGTGGAAACCGATGTCAATACGACCACAAGGGAGACCAAAGAACAGATGGGAAGATGACGTAAGAAATGACACGAAGAAATTGAAAATAGCTGCATCCAGGATCGCAGTAAGTGGAAATTATATGCTGAGAAGGGCAAAACATTCAAAGATTGAAGGTGTAGCGCCTGAAGAAGAAGAAGACAAAATTCGCACATGTTACGATACAGTGAGTGTCATTTTCGTTTTCAGCACACCTGAGTTAGTAAACGACAATTTCGTTCATGTTGTCGAAAAATAGTTGAAATTTGTCCATTAGTGTAATAGGAATTACGTATTTACAAACTGCAGTTCGTATTAAATAAATTAATTAAGTTCGTAGCCTAGGCTACGGTGTAGCTACATTACGCATGTCTCCATAAAAAATAGATCGTAAGTTTCCAAAATTGCCTCAGCCTACTGTCACCGATCGGGCAGGGAAAAGGGTTAAAAGACGTGTTCTCATTTCAAATGTCTCCGCGGGCAACGTACCAATGTGTCGCGGGCAACAAGTTGACCGCGAGCCAGGCCTGGTCAGACACATCCACAGACACACGTGTTCCTCAGGAAGCCCACATCTGGCACACGGCTCAACACCTCCACTTAAACACTTGTCTCACAGTCAGTCGATTCTTTCTTTGAATCAGCTGTCTTGTACTGACGAACTATTTTAATGGCCCGACTTTCTATTTCGTTATCCAGTTGTATTCTTCTTTTTCCTTCAGGGCGAAAATCGAATTCTGCCGTCACGACAGTGAAATCAGACAAATACAGTGACGTCACACATAAACATGCGAGAAAGTAGATAATAAATATACGCACCGCTAGAAGGCAGGAACGTCCACTTCGCTACTCTGGTCTCTGTAAGGAAGCAAAGCAGATCACGTGTAAACATCTTTTGCATTTGAACTGTATAAAGGGAATCAAGAAGCTGTAAATGTGAAGGTCAAATTTACTGCAATTCGTGCGTGCAGAAAGCATCACAATGAGAAATGTCAGTCTGCACCTTACATATGATCGGAGCAAGGTGAATGAGATGGGCAAGTTATGTAACATGCATGGTAACGGAGATGGGCGAGTAATGTTATATGCATGGTAACGGAGATGGGAGAGTAATGTAACATGCATGGTAACGGAGATGGGCGAGTAATGTAACATGCATGGTTACGGAGATGGGCGAGTAATGTAACATGCATGGTAACGACAAAATATGCAAAACCCTGCATAGAAGATTTATGTGTAGAGGAAGGGATAATATTAAAGTGACAAAATTAAAGTGTCGTGAATAAATTTGTGTGAGGAGGAGGAATTTCTGCATGCATTCTTAGCGTCGGCTCTAGATGGACTTAAACGGTCAGCTCCACTATCCGGCCGCTTTAACTTAAAGCCTGTCTGCTGCGGAGAATAGAAAACGAGCTTAAAGAAGTACAATGGGAGGGTGTGGACAGGATTGAACTGGCTCAAGAATTGTACCAGTGGCTGGATATTCTAACCACGCTTATGATCCCTCGGGTTCCTTAAAAGCGGAAAATTTCTTGACCAGTTGAGTTGTTAGTTTCTAAACGAGTGTAATGCATGCGGTTCGAAGATGAAGTCGTATTTTAGGGCACTCTATAGCAGTCATATGAAGGTGGCTATTGGTCGGCTCCTGTGATCTGCATTTCGGAACAGACTTTCTAGTTTGGCAGCCAGAACACAGCTTCTACTCCATTCTACTCAATTCTATTCTACTCCATTCTCTTCAATTCTATTCTGTTCTATCCTATTCTTCACTCGTTCGGCTTATTTTCTTAATAATTCAAACGACACAACACAACATTAAATTACAAATTTACTACTACAACGGGATGATGATCTCCCCCCCCCCCCCCCACAAAAAAAATATTACGCCAATATTCACCGCTGAGAGAACTCAAATCGGTCTCTGGATTAACGTTTGAAGCCAGTATCTCCCGATAACAAACAGCGACGTTCGTCATTACTGATGCTCGGTGTTCGACCTCTCAATCGGCGACCAGAAGGCGGAAAAGCGTCGACACAAACAGCTCAAACATAGCTCTATTGTGGTGCTTAGGAACGATCTGAGCGATGGATCTGGCAGCTCGTTGGGCGTGGAGTACACGCGGGCTTCTTAACAACTCCGCTCGCCAGCAGCTTTTAAACTCGTCTTGTCTCACCACAAGCGAGTAAACTGGCTGGCTAGTAAATCCAAGCGAGTGAATCTGAAATCGGTTCAAATGTACTGTACTCGCTACTGGCAGGCCAGTTGTAGACTCGCTCATTGTAATTTTCAGGCGAGGCATCCCCGTTGCGTTTTCAATGAATAATAGAATATATATATATAATTTCACAGCCTAACTCAACATTACTATATGTTAATAAAATTCATAGATAATTAAAGAATTGTAACAGCGGCATGTTTCGGCTATTTCATACAGAGGTGCTGATAAATCCTTAGCCCGCCCAGGAAGGAAACAAGCTACATTCCCCGCATTTTATGGAACTTTGAGGTTCATTACCACATTCAAAAGAGCCCACCACCTGTCCCTCCCCTAGCCAAATCAATACATTCCTCTGCCCATCATATTTTTGACGGGCGCAGCTGGTTTCCTTCCTGGTCGGGCTAAGGACTTATCAGCACCCTGGTAAAGCCATCTTCATGGTGATCCATAAAGTGTTTTATATGGGTCACAGCCTGAAGATGGTTTTATGAAAAAGCCGAAACATGTTATAATTTTTAATTACATTTTAATTGTATTTACGCAATAAAAAGTTGTGTTAGACTATAAATTATATATACATACATATAATATATATATATACTCTATTAAATCGCTGATTGTAATTGATACGGCCCGTCAGCACCTTTTGATATAACACTAAAAGTCTTCAGTTTATCTATGAAATGTCGAATGAAATAATTCGCGCTGGTTCTGTGTTTCTTTCCACCGTTTTACGTGAATATTTAAACAACTCGATAAAACGTACAAGAAGTAAAAGTTTCGACAGAGTTAGACCGTGGATTTTAAGAACAGATTCCTACGGTGTCTCACTTCGTCTTTTAAAGGAATTAGCCAATGAAGATCCACTGTCGTAGAACAATTATCTTAGATTGACTACTGATGAATTCGAAAAGTTACTAAGCATGCTAGAGTGGGCCGGGTAGCTCAGTCGGTATAGCGACTGACTACGGGCTGGACGGTCCGGGATCGAATCCTGTTCGGGACGAGATTTTCCGCCCGTCCAGACCGGCCCTGGGGCCCACCCAACCTCCTGTACAATGGGTACCGTGTCTTTCCCGGAGGTAAAGTGGGGTCGGGGCGTGCTGCTGACCACTCACTCCCTTCTAGTGCCGCGTTCATGGAAGGGTAGAGCTATACCTCAACCCACCTTCTGGGCCACACCGGGCCTGTAACGGGATCACTTTACCTTTACCTTTTACTGAGCATGCTGGAAGGTTTAATAAGCAAGCTAGATACAAGAGTGAGACAGGCAATTCGAACGAGAACAGAACTGGAAATAATATCTAAGGTTTGTTGGCTACTGGTGATAGTGTCTAACAACAGTACACAGCGCGGCGATAGAAAACTAAAGCACTCAACGACAGTCCGCACTGGGAGGCTTGCCAGCAGTCAGCGGGCGAGCCGGTAGAGGCACACCACCTCCCCGTCACTTCCACGATTGCTATGCGATGCACTTGATCCAGTTCGCCACGTGACGCAAACCGCTTATAGAATGCGCTCTCAGTCTCGTGACTATGGGCTAAAGTAGCTGTGTTCAACACTCTCAATTTGATTTCTATGCTTTCACGATCAGCTACGTCAGTCGGTTCTGTAACGCCCATCAGAGTACATGTTAATATAACTCTGTGCAGGTGACCAGAAGGGTCTTCTCACCCGACTACACAGCGTCATATACCAGAAGATCGTAATCTGTAAGATACAAAGTACGAATTACCTTCAACTTACTTTCCTTTCTTGAAGAAATAAACTTGCTTTATGAGACGAGCTTGCTGTCTGTGTGGCTCGTTTCCAGCTTTCAGTTTGCAACAGCAGGCAACAACAGCATGGCTGAAAAACGAATCTGTGAGGGAGCAGCTGTAATAGTGACAATATAGGGTCCTCATACGACGTACCGTTATAAGCATGGGCATCCGAATGAAATTTCTCTCACGGAATTTTTGTAGCAAGTAAAATAAAAACATGGCGAAAGTGCGAAGTGATTCTTTAACTTTTGGTTTCAGCCAGATAATTAGTGAACCACTCGAATCAGACACCTGACACATTGTAGGAAGGGCTGAGGGTGGGGGGGGGTGGTGGTGGTGATAAGATGTGCTGGAGACGTGGCACCCGCGAAAAAGAATTTTGTAGGAAAACGTGTAACGCAGAGGTCATTTGGAAGACCTGAGCTAGGGTTTGGACAAGTGTTAGAGTGTATCTCAAAGAAGAAGGAGTGAGGTCGTGGAATGGATTCAACTGGCTAGGGATAGTGGCCAATTATGGGATCTTGCGAACACGGCAATGAACCTTCGGATTACGTAAAATATGGGGAATGTGACAAGATGAGCGACTGTTAGATTGTCAACAGCGACTTTTCTCGATGGGCTTAATTATTTAAAACACAAACCAACCTACATATTGTGGCTGAAGTATTGTAACAAACATGGCGATGATGATGGTATTGTATCTCACATATTGACTTTTTAGAACGGGTATTTAATTACAAATAAAGGTAATTCTTTTTCTTTAAAAGCATTATTAGATGAAAGGAGACAGTATAACTTAGAGACACATTAGCTTACGAAAAGGCTTTGGACGAAGTAAGAAGAAAGCTGCTATATGACAATGTACAGGACAGAAACATTCCTAATCAATTATTTACAGCAATTATAAAAACATATGAAAACAAGGCAATGAACGTGAAACTAGGCGCCACATTGACACAGCAGATAAATATTAATAAAGGAGTCCGACAAGGCTGCCAAATTTCACCGAATTTATTTAACATACACATAAATCAGATTAATACACAGGGTGTTTCAGCAGGAATAGTAAATGTTTTATGAGGTGGTAGTATGCACTATTCCGAGTAAATAAGTTCATATAAACATGTGTCCAATTTTCAGTGGGTGTGAAGATACAACTGCTTGAAGTTGGCGCGTACAGATTAGATTTTTATCTGTGAGGATGGTTGAAAAGCGAAGTCTACAAAGAAAAAGTAAACATAAGAGACGAATTGGTCGCTCGCATTATGAATAGTGCTGCCCTCATAAAGCAAGAACGCCAAGACGACCTCAGGAGAGCTACACGTACTATTGCCAAGAGGATTGAAAAGTGCATTGAAGTCAATGGTGGGATTTTTGAACATTTACTTTGAACTGCTGCAATTTATTGAGATCATTTACATAACCAATAAATGCAATCAATACGTCATTTTTCTTTCCTTCATACCTTTTGTAAGGTCTTTATGCGTAACATTCAAACAGCTGTATCTCCACACCCAATGAAAATTGGACACATGTTTATATGAACTTATTTACTCGGAATAGTCCATACCACCACCTCGTAAAATATTTACTGTTCCTCCTGAAACACCCTGTTCAATGGAAGGAAAGGAGATAAAAGGAACTTCAATTTTTTTTTTAAGAAATAAAGACATTAAGACACTTTTACCAAATTATAATGGTGGAATCATAAGCTCCCCTACAATTTTCTATACATGAACTGGAGACAGTTACTTACAAATATGGACTAAAAATTTCAACATTGAAAACGAAAACAATGGATTTTAAAGGAAGAGTTCCAGTGAGAAGTAAAATTGTAATAAATAATAATATTATAGAACAAATAAACACTTTCAGTTAGCAGGTTGCTCTATTTCATATCAGAGTGAAAAAGATATTACTGTTAACATATATACAACTTCTCCAGATAAAGGAATTATTGACAGAATTTTAAAATCATCTCAAATCCAAAAATACACTAGACTGAAAATATTTAACATTTTGGTAGCACCTGCTTCATTATACGGGCGCGAAACTTGGGCAATGAAAGAACAGGATAAATCCGGGACAACGTCAGCGAAAATGAAATTTATGAGAAGAACGCCCGAAACATTCGGCAAAGTTACAAAACCAATGAAGATATTTGATCAGAACATAAAATTAACCCAGTTGTAAAGGAAATTCAGAATTACGGAAAGAAATGGGTACAACATTTTTGGCGATGGACAGAGACTTATTGACTCTCTTCATGGAGCAGAGTCCTTCTTGTGAAGCTGACCGGTTCTCAGCTAGTTACGAAATTCCCCGCATTTTATGGAACCCGAAGGTTTATTACTGCATTCACAAGTGCCCGAAACCTGTCCCTATTCTGAGCGGAAAAACAGACTGCCATACATAATTATGAAATATCAGCCACGTGAGAAACGAAGCCAAGGACGACCCCTCAAAAGACTTCTAAACTGTTAGTGGGACCGAAACAAGTTGCGAGACCTAAAAACTTATTATTATTATTATTATTATTATTATTATAAGCATAACTTCCTTAGCTACTCCACAGAGCAGAGTCCTTCTTGAAAAGCTAACCGGTTTTCAGCTAGTCAAGAAATTCCCCGCATTTTATGGAATCCGAAGGTTCATTACCGCATTCACAAGTGTCCGCGACCTGCTCCTGTCCTGAGCCAGCTCGACCCAGTCCATACCCCCACATCCTTCTTCATGAAGATCCATCTTAATATTATAATCCCATCTATGCCTGGGTCTCCCAAGTGGTCTCCTTCCCTCAGGTTTCCCCGCCAAAACCCTGTATACGCTTCTCCTGTCCCCTTACGTGCTACATGCCCTGCCCATCTCATTCTTTTCGATTTTATCACCCGAACAATAGTGGGTGAGGAGTATAGATCATAATGGTCATAATGACGATAGGCATAATAATATTAAACAAGATCTGCTAGACTGGTGGTTCTCACAACGGCGCTGCTGAAGATTCGAATCTTCTTGGATGTTACGCTGTGTCGTTGGGTAAACAGTAAACGACGTTTCGAAGGATTTTAAGGCTCCTTTCTTCAGGGATACACAGTGTAATTGGAGCATGCGTCGCGCGGAATTAGAACAAACATTGATATATCTGCAGATGTAGAAATACATGCAACAAGCAACCGTCCACCGAAACGGCTTGTTCACATTACCTAACATGACAGGCACGATCCACGCCGCATGTACAGCAGTGACTAGCAACCTGCGGCCTGCGAGTGTTTTCGAATACACTTCACTTACACGCTCCTCCGTAAGGAGGACAAATATTTTGGTGATTTTCTGAACGCCACACGTGTAGTTAAATTTGGTAAACAGATGACACAACTGTATTCTGGTACCGTCCATCGTAGCTACATGTTTCGACCCTAAAATGTCATCTTCAGGATAATATTAGGCAAAAACACTTAAAAATTAAGATGTAAAAATGCGTTAGCTAAAATCGTATATCGTTCTTAGGCGTGTTGGAAAAGCTGAGAAAAGCGATTTTTAACTTCGTGATGTCTATCAGTCCGTCCATCTGTTCGCACGGAACAACTCCGCTCCCAATAGACGGAATCTCATGAAATTTGATATGAGTATTTTTTCGAAAATTTTTTTGAGAAAAATTTCTGAAAAGAATAACGGCGCTTCACATGAAGACCGACATACATTTATGACAATATGTCGCTCATTTCTTCTTAGAATGAGATTCGTTTCAGACAAAAGTTGTAGAAAAAATCCAAACACACATTTTGTGTTCAATAACTTTTTTTTTTCAAAAATCGTGCTCTTTATGAATTAATGTGGAAAAATACTGTAGAGCCGGACAGGCCACAGATGACAATATGGCGAATGCGCATGGCATGCTGGATACCTAAGGCTACAAACACACACTCACAATATGTAACACTGGTTGCTTTTTCACCGCAACAGTGGTTACATGAAAGCTCCTCATTGTTACGACATACGTACAGTACCTGTCTGGTTACAATGAAGGTATGCCTCATGTTTCGAGTGTTGCTTACGTCATGAGTTAAAATAGGTTAAAATAAATGAATATTGTCAAGTGGGGGGGGGGGCAGTGTACGAGTATAACTACAGCAGTATGTAAAGGTAAAATGATCCCGTTACAGGCCCGGTGTGGCCCAGAGGTTGGGTAGCGGTATAGCTCTACTCTTCCATGACTGCGGCACTAGAAGGGGGTGAGTGGTCAGCAGCACGCCCCGGCCGCACTTTACCCCCGCGAAAGACCCGGTACCCATTTTACAGGAGGCTGGGTGGGCCCCAGGTTCGGTATGGACTGGCGAAAAATCTCGTCCCCACCGGGTTCGATCCCGGACACACAACGGAATGTACAACTTTAAAATTAGCAAACACTGTTTAAAAAGTAACCGGATTCGTTCACGTTGCATGAGCGTACATCGTATGTTGGGAACTGTACTGTGGGAGAAGTGAAAAATACAGAATGCGGAGCTCCAGCACATTCCTTACTCTTTCACATTCAAATACGTTCCAATAACAATTAGTGCACGTGTATTTAAGGCACTTTATAGAAATCATTTCCGTGTATTTATCACAAACATATCGACACAAACAGGCCAGCTTCCCACTGACGTGCTAACATTCTTAGCAAGACAGGCACTGTACGTATAACGTAACACTGAGGCGAGTTCGCGTAACCACTGTTCATATTGAAAAGAAATAAGTATTACATATTCTGAGTATCCGGCATATAACATGTGTCATGTTGTCATCTGTGACCTGTCTGGTACTACCATGTTTTTCCACATTATCTTATAAACAGCATGATTTCCGGAAAACCGTCATTGAACATAAAATGTGTGTTTTGATCTTCTCTACAAATGCTGTCTGAAACATTTCTCATTCTAAAAATAATTAAGCAAGATATTATCATAAATGTACATTGGCCTTGATGTAAAGTGTCCGTTATTGTTGTCAGATTTTAATGGAAGTCAAAATTTCTCGACAGATTTTCGAAAATTCTCAAACAAATTTCATGAAAATCCGTCCAATGGGAGCCGATTTGTTCCATGTGGACGGACGGACGGACAGACAGACAGACAGACATGACAAGGCTAATAGTCGTATTTCGTAATTTTGCGAACGCGCCTAAAAGTCACGTTATTCACAGCAATTCAATTACAATTAATTGTGATATTAATTAACGGTAATTTTAGTCTCTAATCGCTCAGTACAAAATAAATCTTCCTTGACAAGTAAGACCTTTACTGCTCACAATACATGTGCGGCCCGTGCAGGGTTTGGCAAATTTTCACAATGCCTTTGTGCAAAAAACAATTTGGCTCTACGCTCATCACCACGAATATGCGATATCTGAAGTGACCGCCATTCTAACCTGCGTGTTCAGAAACAGGGAGCGGGGGAGATTAGAGCAGTTTAACTGTACGAGCCTTAAACACGTGCATCACCGCCCGAGCCTTCAACACGTGAATCACCGCCCGAGCCTTAAACACGTGAATCACCGCCGCAGCCTTTAACACGTGCATCACCGCCCGAGCCTTAAACACGTGCATCACCGTCCAAGCCTTAAACACGTGCATCACCACCCGAGCCTTAAACACGTGCATCATTCCCGAGCCTTAAATACGTACATCACCGCCCGAGTCTTAAACACGTGCATCACAGCCCCAGCCTTAAACACGTGCATCTCCGTCCAAGCTTTAAACACGTGCATCACCGCCCGAGCCTTAAACACATGCATCACCGCCCGAGCCTTAAACACGTGCATCACCGCCCCAGCCTTAAACACATGCATCTCCGTCCAAGCTTTAAACACGTGCATCACCGCCCGAGCCTTAAACACGTGCATCACCGCCCCAGCCTTAAACACATGCATCACCGCCCGAGCCTTAAACACGTGCATCACCGCCCCAGCCTTAAACACGTGCATCACCATAAGAAAACTCGATTATATCAAGACTACCTACCGTAAACGTCGAAATGCTGCATCAGATAACGTTTTATAATTGTAAATGTCCTTTTGCTTTCAGCAATGTTACAGTACACACCGGACCAGGTCTTGACTTGCATAACCACTTACAGTCCATGTAATGCTATCTCCCACTCCGAGACATTCTAAACTTTCACAAAGTGCAGACCACTTTTTCATCTCTGTACTCCTTTCGTGTGTGACGTCACGGCTACATTGCGGACCTACTAGTGAATGGGCAACAGATGTAATGGCCGGTCGCTTCACAGTTGTTTGCACATGGCTGAGACTAGGATGGTACAGAAGCTACTCACCTTAGGAATATGTAATAAGAGATACTTTCAGTGCGTTCTGCGCAAATAGGGTGATATGAGTGGATATTTATGTGAACAATTATGTTAAAATATTTTATGATATCGCACGAGAGAAATGTTTAATTGTTAACAAGAAATTGTTTGAATGCGTAAAATCTCATGTGACGGTATGAAATGGTCAGTGATAACGTGTGTTGTGTAGTTGGTAAGAATATCTGTGCAAATATTAATGCTAAAGGTGACTTTAAACGTTACAACTTTGGGAAAAGTGTTACACTTTAAAATAGCTCAAGTGTAGAGAGTACAACATTTTGTGTCACATTACTCCCACTGAATGAATACAGCAACGGAATTCCCTCAAAATCTGCGATAAATAAAATATTTTAAAGTGAAGAAAGAGCAGAGGCAAGTAAAAGAAGATAAATATCGCAATACGTGCAGGAATCAGAAAACACGCGAGCAGGACATTCAAACAGAACGTGAATTTTAAGTTACATTTTTTTTTCACTTGCTAGAATGACACCAAAAATATTTCCTCAAACAAGACAAACTAAGGGGCTTCCCCTAACCGCAATGGCACTGACTGCGTGTGTCACGTCAATTATACCGATTGTTGCTTGCCTCAAAGGCGGTACAGTGACAGAAGTGTTGGCAAATTCCACACAACACATCACCGGTGAATCACCACAGAGCTTAATTAACAACAAAACGCTGCAAATCTACGAATCTCACCATAGATCCAGCATTGAGCTTGTGAGCGGTAATGACTCGAAAAATGATCCGAAGGTGGAGTACTTTGGGGTACCGGATGTTTCCCTCAACATGTCCACAGTGCCAGAAGAGAGGACAGGCCGGAAAAGGGATCTCGCTGGGGAGACGATAAAGCAGAAGGTCAAGACTGGTGAGGACAGGAATAATCTAGAGTGGTTACAGAACGTATACAATCCGCATCTCTGGGGTTCCTCGCCGCCCGGCGAACTGGGACCAATATGCGGAGAGGATATGAGGACATACCTGGCGGCACTGTACAACGGTTCTGTCTGGGCTGCCAAGAGTAAGTACACATACTGCATACATCACTCTAGATTACTGATTAAAGAGTGAATTAATGGGTCACGTCCTCTTTACCATAACATGCTTTTGGCTACTGTTCGATTGAGTGATTGAGTCATACCGTGCTTGGCAACGTTACTGGTTTTCGATGGTTGCGATAAAGCTTGTGTTGTGAGTGGTGTCACAACCTGTCAGGATGGATCGTGATTTCGTCATACCAAGTTACCATTTTTACCATAAATATAATTATTTATACAGAAACAACGCGGATTATTTAATGCGACGAAAGATACAGTGGAGTTGCTAGTGAATATACTTATCCTCTCAATTGACAGTGCCAGAAAATTAATCGTATAACGCACTCTACTGATTCACATACACTCATATTCTTAAGCTCCTTGTTTAAGGAGATTGACAGTTGCTAAACTTAAAAAGTGAGTATAGAGCATTGGTGGAATGATACTGACAGGGGGAAACGAAAGTACACGGGAAAAAACCTGCCACAATGTCACTTCATTAAGCGTATTCCTCACAAGAACTGTCCTGGAAACGAACCCAGGTCTCCGCGGTAAGAAGCCTGCGACTAGCCGCCTGAGCCATGGCATAGATCTTGCCAGATTTTGGAATTACCGTCTCGTAGTTGCGAACAGCAGTAACTGAATACGTGTCGAAAAAAAATAGAGATATATTAGTGATTACCGCTCAGCTAACCCTTATAGTGGAAATCGTAAAGAAAGTGAGAGTGCAACCTTAGTCAGGTGACCGAAACCCGAATCCAGTGTGTGTCACGTACAGAACTTTGAAACGCGTTGCTTTTTATCCGCAAATGGCACTGACGCTTTTATACAGGAGTTCAGCAACATCTGTGCTGACAAAACTACCGGATAACACTGAAAATACGTGAAGTAATGATTATGAATGTACTTGAAAGTTAAATTTTTATATTCCATGCAGATGCCTTCAAGCTGTAAGTAAAAACCTTATGCGGCTATCCATACGTTTCTTCCGCTCAACAAGGTCAGAGCCAAGTACATTCGAAAGTAATGTCACCAAAGACATAATCAACTGACGTTTCTACAACTTAAGTGCATTGTGACACCTTGTCACACCGCCAGTCTTATTTGTTGGTGACATTCAGTAAATAAATATTGAAACATTAAAATATTAAAATAAGTACGCTGAGTTGAATAAAGAGAGACCAACTTGATGTCACTTGCTTTATTATTTCATTTTTTACTGCTCAACATGTTTCGGATGTTAATACACCCATCCTCAGGAGCTTGCGACTTATTTGATGATTTATTTCATGGGTTGTATTGTTCTGGTTCGATGTGTGTTGGTGTTACGTTGTGGTTTGGCTGGGGTGGTGTGGTATCCGGATGCAGGCTTCACACATCGAACCAGAACAATACAACCCTTGAAATAAATAATGAAATAAGTCGCAAGCTCCTGAGGATGGATGTATTAACATCCGAAACATGTTGAGCAGTAAAAAATGAAATAATAAAGCAAGTGACATCAAGTTGGTCTCTCTTTATTCAACTATCAAGATGATGCACGGTCCAATAAACATACGTACAGCTGGGCTTTCAAAAAGAAATGCTCATAATTAGTAAAGCAAGTTTATTAGTAAAATGTAACAAGACAGGTAAGGTACATAAAACGTAAAATTGAAACGCGTTCGCGTGACCATTGTTGTTGTAATAAAGCAATAATATTACATATCCTGAGTGCGTATATGTAGCCATTTTTATCCAGCATAAAATGCGCATGCGTACTATTATATTGTCATCCGTGACTTGTCTGACTCTACCACATTTTTCCACATTATTTTACAAACACACAATTTTCGGGAAAATTATTGAACACAAATGTGTGTTTTGGCTTTCTCTAATACTTTTTGCTAAAACATTTCTCATCCTGAGAAGAATGTAGCGAGCTATTGTAAATGTGGTACAAAGGTCATTACGTAAATTACCCCTTACCCTCGTGCGATTTTCATGGAACTTGAATTTTCTTGACAGATTTTCGAAAAAAATAGCCTTCATGAAAATCCATCCATTGGGAGCCGAGTTGTTCCATGCGGATGGATGGATAGACGTACAGACGTAACGAAGCTAATAATCGCTTTTCGAAATTTTGCGAACGCGCCTAAACGTACCCAAAAAGCCTTCAATGTGTCGGCCGTTCCGATTTGCACCTGATTGAACACGATAAATCACGTAACGGATCATTCACGCCATCTGATGTATGTTGAGTGCAGTTGACCTGGAACATTTCCCGTGATATGTTGTCAAACAATATTGTGGATCCCATGTAAACGTGGATCAACAAATTATGCCCAAGAGTGGGGAGTTTTCATCTCACACTATTGACAGCTCTTCCTGGCAGGCAGCCACAGCGATACGGCTTGTGTCTTGGAGTTTCACTGTGGACCAGCAGAAAAATTGTGAACATATATAAGAGGAAAACTTGAATACTGGGACACAGTTTGCTGTGTGTGTACCGAATACTCAGTCAAAAACCCTCTAAATCTTCCGCTAATTTATAGCAATTTTGTATTCTAAAATCTCAACGTACAACGAGATAATTCTTGTAGATATTACAGCATTGTTTATTAACAAACCTCCTAGAAGTAATACTGATCACTGAAGAATAAAAAAACCAACTAGATGCCACTTGTTATTTTATTGTACTTCTTATAGGCTCAACATGTTTCGGGCATTACTATGCATAAATGGCAAAAGCCTGCAGCCCGGACACTACTCCAGCCTAACCGCACCTAACCTCCAACATACAGCAAACCAAGAACGAAACGACCAATGAGGTAATCAACATCATAGTCGCGAGCTCCTGATGATGGGCGTAGTAATGCCCGAAACATGTTGAGCCTATAAGAAGTACAATAAAATAATAAGTGGCATCTAGTTGGTTTTTTGATTCTTCAGTTATTACAATGATGCACGGTACAATAAACATCAGATCTCTTTGTTTGTCTGGTAGTTAACATACTTACAGGATATGTAAATGACCACGGCAGTTGATGTGACGTTAGTAAGCAATCGGTTGATGGTACGGAAGTAAAGCTAAGTCACGGTATCGCGTTACGTAACGTTTAACCAATTACAGTCGACTTTCTCCAGACCCACGCAACATTGAGCAACACTGCACTTTACGACGACAAGCAATCTACTGCTCTGTGTTCCCTCTGACTTAAAAAATTATCGAATGTATTTAAATAATATACAGGGTGAGCCAATAGAATATAACGAGATTTCAGATCGCTGTTTGGATGAACTGTATTGAATATAAGAACCCCCCCCCCAAAAAAAAAGACAGGCAATGCACGTATAAAATGACACTGAGGCACGTTCGTGCGACCACTGTTGCAGTGGAAAAGCCACACGTATTACATATTCTGAGTGCATGTCCGTAGCCTTAGTTATCCGGCATGTAGTGCGCCTGCGCCGTATTACTGTCATCTGCGGACCGTCTGGCTGTAACATATTTTTCCACATTATCTCACAAACGACAAGATTTTCAGAAAAAAAAAAGTTACTGAACCTAACTTGTGTGTTTTGATTTTCTCTACAAATTTTGTCAGAAACATTATTAATTCTAAGAAGAACTGAGCGAGATATATCATGCACGTATGTCGGTCTGCACGTAAAGTGCCAGTTATTCTTGTCAGATTGTAATTAAACTTGAATTTTCTTAAATACCAAATTTCATGAAATTCCATTCAATGGGAGAGGAGTCGTTCCATGCGGACGGACAGACAGGCGGACAGACATAAGGAAGGAAATAGTGGATTTTTTGCAATTTTACGAAAGCGCTTAAAAATTACGGAGTATCATCAGTAAAACGCCACTGAATATTCGCCTTTTATTTCTTAAAAATTACGTCCCTTAATTGGTGTCCCTGGCAGGTAATGTAATCCTGTAATTGTGAGCGTCGATTTACCTTATCTGCACAAGGCCACACAACTTGCCCCCGACGTTGCGGTACGTCAGTTACAGTTGAATTCTGAAATCGTCACGTTGAGGGACCAAAGAGCACGACAGGGTCGAAAGTACAGTCACTGAGAAAAGTCTGCTGTAAAGTTATGGCTAATTTGCGATCATAATTATAGGAATATCGTGCAGGCCAGTAAGACCACAGAGAAGTTTGATTTTTAAAAATAAAAAGGAATATATTGAGTGGCACTTTGCAACGGAAACTCCGTAATTCCTTCGCTTCGTCTAATCAACAGCCATCGTAGCACCATACTGACACACCCCGCACAAACGTTTCACAATCATCATGTCCGTCAGGCCGTCCGTCTCTTTCTAAACGGATTTTCAAGAAATCTGATTCTGGAAAGTTCTGTGTCTACTAAATTCGGCGAGAGGCGTTAATTTTTTGTTAAAACGCGACGTTTCCGCTCCACCAGCGAGTGACTTACGAAATATTTATCCAATCCTTTCACACAGGACAAGGCAGCACACATTTCTCGCCCAAGTCGCTTTTCCTATGTTTTTTGGTTTTCAAGGCAATGAAACAAGACACGTAGAGAAGAAAACCAACTAGATGCTACTGAATGCCTTATTGCACCTATAATCTGCTCAACATGTTTCGGGCACTTATACGCCCATCATCGGGAACTCGAGACTATACTTGTGTTATTGCCGCATATGGTGTGTAATGCCTTGGTTGCTGGTGGTCGGCTGTTAGGAGCAGAGCAGCAGGCTATGCGTCCGGGATGAGGGAAATTGTGCGACTCTTCTCTACGCTTATACAACGATGCACGGACAAACATACATAAAAAACAAGAGATATTCAGCATGTACAATCTTTACATAACGCGTAAGCCAACATTTACTACCTTGTATACAGTTATACTTTCTCCTTGGGACACACAGACATCTAACAGAGGGTATACATAACATTAAATCCAAATTATCACCTGTCTGTTATGTTCCCGTTACGTATTGTAGTTGCGACATGCCACGTGAAACCAGCAGTTCAACAAAAGATACCCAGAACTTCTCGAACTGAAGGTGATTGTATTACAAGCAGACACTGGCTCTGGTATCAGGTCAATACATTATAAGCTACGCCATGTTTATGTTTTTCTATAATAAATAATTTAAAACATTCATTTAGAACATTCAAACTTACTGCAATGCATTTATGTTGTTCTTCCGTGATTTCTCAGTACCTAATTCAAGGAACTAGTGGGCCGGGTAGCTCAGTCGGTATAGCGACTGAGCTACGGGCTGGACGGTCCGGGATCGAATCCCGATGGGGACGAGATTTTCTGCCCTGGGGTCCACCCAGCCTCCTGTACAATCGGTACCGGGTCTTTCCCGGGGCAAAATGCGGCCGGGGCGTGCTGCTGACCACTCACCTCCTTCTAGTGCCGCGGTTATGGAAGAGTAGAGCTATACCTCTACCCACCCTCTGGGCCACACCGGGCCTGTAACGGGATCACTCTACCTTTTAATTCAAGGAACTAAACAAAATAAATAAATTCATTAATTAATTTAAAAATATTTTTATACTTCTTTAGCCTACATTGTAATACCGAATCATGTAGCAATATTCAGTGTAATTTTATAATATAAATATCTAAGGAACAATTCTGTGTATTTTGCCGGTTTATTGTCGTGAGCACTGTAATGCACTTACAAACTCAGTATATGGGGGTATCTTCATGTTACATTTTGTCTCCAAATATTAACACCACATATTTGGGACATAAATCATTAAATTCTACAGTTCTTTACATACATCCAAATTTACAAATATGTTTTAACCAAAAATGTATCTAATCAGATATGTCACTTCCCTCTACCAAGCATATACGTATGTACTCACATACATTTATATGAATCACTCCATATATTTAGAGGAATGAAAGAATAAACAATTTTAGGCACTTATAAGTTTAGAATCTGACGCATATTTGTGATGAACTTATGAAAATAAACAATACAAAGGTTTTATCGATTTTCCAACTAAATGCGACTTATTCAGTTCATTACATTACTGTAGGCAACTCTACATGTTTCGGGTGTTGACACCCATCATCAGGAGCTCGTACAACTGTAAATACAGCTTCTGGTATTGAGTTACCGGATCTACTACCATCCGCTTTCGTTGTTGAGTTGTGTTCCAACTCAACAACGAAAGTGGATGGTATTAGATCCGGTTACTCAATACCAGAAGCTGTATTTACAGATGTACGAGCTCCTGATGATTGGTGTCAACACCCGAAACATTTAGAGCTGCCTACAATAATGTAATACACTGAATAAGTCTCATCTAGTTGCAAAATTGTTAAATTAGATTCACGATGCACGGACCAATGTATATAAAATTAAAACACAAAAATTATCTTACCTTGTCTCGATTTAAAAATAATCCAATTTTACGAGTGATCTACTCACCACCAAGGATACGAGGGTAGTTTCAATGCGGTAGTATATGCGAGTGTTGTTTGGTGACGTTTTACATAATGTGGATTACCTGAAGATAACTTGAAAGATTTTAAAGAAATGGCACACATTTCATATTGGACGTCTTTCACAGCTGTAGAATGGAAAGCTGTACAGACAAGAAACCTTAGTTGCCCTTCATAATTTACATACAATGCAAAGTTATGTGTAACGCGCGTTTCGCTTGTCTCGAATTAAGACGTAAACGCAACCGAACGGAGTACGTCACGCGAAATTTGTGTAGCCTGATGCTTCACGTGAAAGTCCCTTAGTTTGGTAAAGAACCTCATTGGCGTTTAACTAAATGCGCCACGTCAATTTCGTTTAGCCCGATATATCATGTTAAACTCGTTTAACCTGATGCAGAAAGTGAAACTAGCTTTACCATGATACAGCACATGAACCTCGTTTAACCCGATACATCACGTGAAACTCGCTTAGTCTTATGTAGCACGCGAAACTCGCTTAGCCCTAAGCGTCACGTGAAACCCGCTTAGCCCGAAGAATCACGTGAAACTAGCTTTACCATGATATAGCATGTGAATTCGTTTAAGTCGATGAATCACGTGCAACATGCTTAGACTGATGTAGCATGCGAAACTCGCTTAGCCCGAAGCATCACGTGAAACTGCCTAGCATGATGTAGCACGCGTAACTCGCTTAACCCTCTTAACTCGCTTAGCTTGACGTAAAACATGAAACTAACTGAAGTCGATGCCTGTTTGTAGTGACCGACGCCAGTGGCCGTTACTCTTCCCAGTTCTTTTTCGGGAACGGCTTCTGGCTTGGATCCCACACACTGTGCGACGAGTTGCAGCTCCGTGACTCGAATCCGGAGCCTCCGCCTTTCGGCCTGACATTCCACGTGGCTAAGTTACAACTGGCGCTCTCCCCTCGTCTCACGCCAATGGTAAGTTCCATAAACTGCGTTTCATTTGCAATCCACTATATACAATTGATCGTAAGGGACAATAAACGAATAAATCAAAATGACGCCACACATTTTAGGCCTTGTTATTATCACAACAATAATGTATAGAGTAACAATGAGGATAAAATGGGGGTATAAGAATAAATGGTCAATTTCTCTTCGGAAGTGACATCACAAACGCTGGCTTCGTTAGCGTATGATGGCTTTCTTGTGCCTACGTAGCCTATATGGAAAATATTACAAATCAATCATATATCAGATATATGGCAGGGTGAACGCTGACGGTCACGTTACGGAAAGGCCTCGGTGATGAGGAGAACAGGTGACGGTAAAAGGGGCGAAGTGACAGAACTATGGATAAAGCACACAATGAGCATCTTCATGATTTGTACTGTTCGCCGAAAGTTACTGTCATGATAAAATCAAGCAGGATCAGGTGATCAAGACAAGCATTACGAATGAGCCAAATCAGCAACGCTTACAAACTACTGACTGGTAAACCTGGAGAGAACAAAAATTCGTGGAAGACCTAAGCGTTGATGAAAGGATAATACTAAAATGGGTGTTAAAGTTACTGAGTGAATAATGAACTGGATTCAACTGGCTCAGGTACAGTACAGTTGCTGCGTATTTTAAGCAAGATAATAAAGCATCGCACTCATTTATTGATTTTGTAAGCAACTACAAGCTTGCCAAAAGGTTTCTGCTCCACCGACATGGATATGGGCCACTTGGCAGGAGGTTGGACAGTGCTTATTATTGAGGCCTACATATAAAAGACAAAGAGTTGAAATTCTATCCTTATGTAGTGAGCCATTTACACAGTCACGGATACTACGTCTGAGAGCAGCGAAGCAGTTCTGAGGTATCTATGGCTCGGTCGGTTTTGCAAACTAGAACTTTGCCGACAGAAGTTATTTCTAACCAGTACAGTAACACCGTTACTGCAACGAGCTCTGGCGGTTTGTAAGTTATGCTGCTTAATCAGAGACGATCTGCTCACGTGCAGCTCAATTGGAAAGTAACGTCTCGTGACACTGCCCGAAAGGTCCGAGAGAAGGCTTGGCTCGCGAGTCCACAAGTCACTATAAATCCTCGTGAAAGCCGAGAAAAACTTTCTATTTCTTAAGCTGTGTTCTGTCTATCGCTGCAGGCTCGCGATCTCGGACACGTTCGATACGGACGGCCGCAGAAGACATACTAACTTCTACAATTACAAACGTTTCTCGTTTCTCCTTGAAAACCAGTTAGTTCTTAAATCCCCGGCTACAAGCTGCATTATCGAAGTCGTATTTCCGGCATAGCAGAGATATTTCTCATCATTATCGATCACATCCGCACTGCATCTTGGGAGCATACAGCCTCATATTCGATTGTTTACAGGTGTTCTCTTCCGGAGAATAAAGTGGGCGGGGCGCGAAGCTGACTATAACCCCCCCCCCCCCCCCAATCTGATGGTACAGCTAAGAATAACAGAAGCTATATCTCCACTCCTCATGCGTCTTCATGGCGCGTCTGAATAAGAACATGGGCAGTTTTACATTAATGTAGTCATGGGCTCAGCAACCCAGATTATGAAGAAGCACGAAGTCACGCGACAATTACTGGATAATAAATTGGAAGGGCTAATGAATAAAGCTGTCGCTCCGTAGTTTGTGGTACTGTTCCGGTATATTACTGGTGACACCAAGCATTATTACAGGAAACGCTGGGACAAGGAAGAGCGTTTGAAACCAGAAGCTATCGAATAGGAGGCAAGAAAGGGTATGACGTAACAGTCTGGTGAAAGAGATACAGAGGAGTATTTTATTTGACAGTGCTGTCATTTGATGAGATTCCACAGCGTGGGTTTTAGATAAATGAGTATGGAGCACTGGTGGAATGGTACTGACAGCGGAAAACTGAAGTACTGGGAGAAAAATATTATGCAGCGTCGGTGGTAGATGAATGAGTATGGAGCACTGGTGGAATGGTACTGACAGCGGAAAGCCGAATCACTAGGAGAAAACTCTGTCCCTGTGCCACTTTGCACACAATAAATCCAACACGGACTGGACCGGGATCGAACCTGTGCCTGCAATAACAGCCTGAACCATCTTCTACTTCATGACCCAAAATGTTTAAATCTCCCATAATTTCCGTTTTGTTTGGTGTAAAATCTGCAACTTTAGACGCGTGTTAACAACTTTCCACTCCAAGAGCCTTACTGTGGGTGTCTTGATGATGTTACATTTTGTGCAGTTGTGCTGGTTGTGTTGCAGAGTCGCCAGGTGTTTCTGGGGCTTTGCTTGCCTCGGTCTTGTGGCCCCGCGGACATCACTTCACTACTGACACCTAGCGACACCCTGCAAGTGATAAAAGTCAGACCAGTGCCTGGGGATTATAGCCTGCTATCAGACACCAAGTTCTATGTACTGGGGTAAGCTTCAGCAGACAAGAGCGCGAACCAGCCTGTTTGTATGATTTGATACACTGTAGGTGATAGCTTCTTTCTTCTGTGACAGAAAATTCCCACATCCATAACTCACGTAAAGCGTCATTTTAAGCTATCACAGGGGTGTTACCAAGTACTCAGAATTATTTTGCTGTGTCAACTAGTAGATACAGACGTTTCGTAAGGCCTTAATCTTCAAGGCCGCGCAGTGACTTGAACCTTCAGTTCTGTAAAATCTCAAACCCATCTAAATAATACTTCATATTTGAGTTATAAACTCACAAAAGACCCACCGCGCTTAAATTACAAAGACCAATGGAAGAATGTTATTTGGGGGAATGTTCTTTGTTGAAGGCGAGAAGCGTATGGAAAAGAAACACACTGTATCTGTAAAGTGGACCGTTTCTGAATGTTGAAGAACTTGGCATCTAAAGTGGATGGCTTGACCCTTGGATATGAGACCTATAGGTTGCCCCGAAACGTAGGTAACTAACAATCCATCTACGCTGCGTAACATATCTGGAAACCGAAGATCTCGAGTTACAATGTACTTTAAAAGGGGTAGATATACAGTCATGCGCCGCATAACGACGTTTCGATCAACGACGCGCCGCATATACGACGGTGGTCCCATAGGATTATATTATATTATAATACTTACCACTGTGTTACAATTGCGTACAGTATTCAGTACAGTAACATGCTGTAGAGGTTTGTAGCCTAGGAGCAATAGGCTATACCATATAGCCTAGGTGTGTAGTAGGCTATACTGTACTATCTAGGTTTGTGTAAGTGCACCCTTGTGACGTTCGCACAACGACGAAATCGCCTAACGTCGCATTTTTCAGAACGTATCCCCGTCGTTAAGCGACGCATGATTTTACAACGTTCTTTTAAAATTTGTATGTGTGTTAGCACCAACAATTGGGAAACATTCAACAAGGAATTAAATTGTAGAATAGAAAGTGATCGTACCGCAAAATTTCCCTTCGATGAGACTTGGGGGTCTTATAGAGATAAAAATTATTATTGTGTTCTTCCAGGTTATGACAAAGCGTAGATTCGTAGGGGGTTACAAACCTTCCGTAGAATTAATGCATGCTGGCAAGGGGCGACCAAAATGCAACCATGAAACTGAGAAAAAACTCGTGAGACCGTAACGGGCTTACAAACTAAACTAGGAGGAGATAATGGGTGACTGACAGAGACTCAAACGCCTCACCCTGTCCAGGTGCGTCAGAACAGTTATCTGCATTAGTTCGTCTGAATCTAATTACTGGTGTTTTCTTTTTGTGTTCTTCCGCCTTTCCCAGCAACGCGAATGTTACGTAACCAGCAAACATTCGCAACACGACTGAAGTCACGAGAGACTCAAATATGTCAAATGGTTAGCCACAACAAGATACAACCTGTAAGGAAACGGATCCAGTTCTTGTAAAACATGACATTGCGTCGCTGGGCAATCGATTGCAGACGCTTCGAAAGAAATAAATGCCTCCATCTTCAATGCTCAATAGTTCTCACTGCTCTCGAAACTCTGTGATCTTGAAGATAGTTGTCATCGAAACGTCAGAAAACCGACTGCCCAGGGAGACAACGCCACATAACACACAGTAGCGGTGTCTCAGCCACACAGCTGCAGCACCACATGCACCAGAGCGGTTTCTCAGCCACACCGCTGACATAACCTCAAAACTCGTCAGTCAGGAAATGTAAACTCAGCGTGATTAACAGTGTACTTCCCTTCCCCCACAAATTTGGTGTTAAATGCCAGCGGTTCTCAAAGTGTGCTCCGCTGATTGTCTGGGATCCGCAACCAGCTCCCAGGGAATCCGTGGACACATTTCTGTAATGGATACTTCGAAGATTCCTTATCTGTTTAATTTAAAGAATAATATTTTGTTAAAAATAATCGCGGAACTTCCCTAATTGGTGATGTTAATTTCGTGCGACCGTTAGATTATCTAATTAAGGAATTCCCTGTACCCACGAAGCGCGCGACAGTCAGTTTAATTAACGTCAAATCACGCGATGCATTATCACGTATGCTACTGGTATGCATGTATGTATGCATTAATATCCACCTAAAATCAGTTCTGTGGTACAAATTTCTAATTTTGGTTACCTAACATACGGGTACTCTATATTTGAATAAGCAAGGATGTGTGGATGCATCATTATTTTTCGAAGCCACAAGGGTTCCGCCAGCAAAAAATTCTGGGAAACACTACTCTAGACATATTTTATACAGGGCGTTTCATAATGTTCTCCGTGATTACAAACATTTATAAAAAGAAAACCAAAGGACCTACCTTAATGGAATTGTTCACAGCCAAAGGAAAAGTGAAGAACATTTTTTTTTGACAACTGGGGATGTTGGATGCGTGCACGACAGGTGACACGGCACACATCGACACGATATTCAAGTTCTTGCCACACACGTGTCAACATGGGTGCTTTCTGCTTGCACAGACACCCAGTTTCAGTAAATTGTTTATATCACGCACGAATGGTCTTGTCTGTAGGCGAGTCCTTTGCGTACTTCGCACAAAATGCACGTTGCACAGTAACAACAGACTTACTCGTGTGATATTCCGACACACAAAACGACTTCTCCCCCAGAGCGACCATTTTCTCCCTATATACATTCGCATCGCCTAGCGACAGAAATTTGAACTACGATGAAAAACAACTTACTGGGGAAAAAAAATTGAGTTGTTCCTTCTATCTGCACAGGTTTCGTAAATACGTGCCCTACGGTTTTCCTATAATAATTTTTTCTAATCCCGGAGTACGTTATGCAACGCCCTGCATTTACCCTTAACCTAGCAAACGCGCTACAATCAGTGACAATTTCCAATAGCGCTTTTGCTACAAAACTGCAAAAAGACAAGCTGTGTGGTGCTCCTGATTGTCACCTCCAGCACACGAATTTAAATCACACAAAGATAAATTGTGTGAATGTCGTGTAGGTTCAAAGGGTAATGCAGAATGAACATGCGTATGGCAGACGCAAACTACGTGAAGCCATCGTCTTGAGAAGTATAACAAATACAAATATAGACATGTTATCGTATCCCGAATAAGAAACTCTAAGATTTGGAACGCATGCTAGTGTCGATATATTTTAACTTCACAACGTGATCTATACTATCCCTTAGCTCGCTGTTCAGCCTGGTGATGGCTTGGACATAGCCGAAACATGTAGCCGTGTTCTCATAAATAAAAAAAAACAAGTATTACTTGTGCTCCACTAACTTTGTTGTCGTCGGTCAAACCTTCGACGTTTATTGCCATCCTTTTTGCAGTTTATTTATCGACACTCTCAGTGTCTAGGTTTTGTGGCATCCAGTAGGTGAATGACTGAATGAATGAATGAATATGCAGCGATGGTGGAATGATACTGACACGGGGAAACCGAAGTAACCGCAGAAAAACCTGTACCTTCCAATAATCTCTAATTTGATTTGCCAAGTGGGAGCGACACTGCAACTACCGCAGTAATAATAACAGAACTATTAAAAAAAGTAGTGGTGACGATGGTAAGTATGGTAAACATGGAAACAAATTAATCACAGCGACAAAATTCGCAGTTTTAGGAAACGTACAGATTATAGAGGATGCCAAGCAGCAAACTCTCGTCCCAAAGACGCCAGCGTTTAAGTAGCCACAAGCTGAAGACTTGTAGTGTCCTTTTATGACAGTGACCGGGCGTTCTAGTTTCATAGCAATGCCTAAACGATGGCCTTTTTGCACCAAATTTCGTCAAAATCGGTGCACGTGGGGACGATTTGCTTCACATACATAGATGAGAAAAATTTGAAACTTGATTCACATATAGGGGTGTACTTGAGGCTTCAGAGTCCTTGAGATGTGACTCTGTGTCGTTTGGTTAGTAGCTCCCGACGTTTCGAATAACCGCAACTCCTTATAAGACTTTGTAGTCCCTCACGCGAGTACATAGCATCACAACCCAACACGTCTTTACACATGGACGTTCATGGGTTCTGTGATGGGTATGATGGTAAAGCAATTACCCTGGCGAAATTTGTGTTATGTCTCAGGGGTGTAGTAGCTGTAGTGTGTGTGCTGATAGCAACAGGGTCGTGCTATGAGCTGCTGCTATCTCGTGGCGAACCGTCCAAGAACCAGTCAGCTGATCTGGTGCCATCAAATCTGAAGGAGAAAACATCTCTCGGTAAGTAGCACTTCTCTTGAAAATTGAAAGGCAATAGGATGTGTGCCCATGTAGTGGGTCACTGTCACCACGGCATGGCGCGTCCTCAGGTTGCGTATAGAGGAATGGCCTCCGATAAGAAGGGTAGCTGCGAATAAATTGAATAAGCAGTCTCGGACAGCCGACGAGGGGTGGCCCTCCAGTTTGGGGGTTGGGCGATGTGCTAACAACCCTTCCCTGTAAAACACTTATGTTAAGAAACATTCACAGGTGGGGTGCTTGCTCTGGAGACAAAACAATTCGGAGGTAAACTACTCCCCCACTCGGATCTCCGGGGGGAGTGTTTGCAGGGGAAGCATCACGCAGGAGGCAAAGAGGGATGAAATAGGGACTTGGAATGTTGGGAGTCTGTATAGGGCAGGGTCACTTAAGGCAGCAGCAAGGGAATTAGTGAGGTATAAATTAGATGTAGGGGGTGTGAAGGAGGTCAGGTGGGACAAAGGGTGCACAGTAAGAGCAGGGGATTATGATTTTTTCTACGGGAAAGGAAATGAAAATCATCAATTGGGAACGGGTTTCTTTGTACAACGTAGAATAATATCAGCAGTGAAGAGAGTAGAGTTTGTTAGCGATAGGTTGTCATATATGGTGCTGAGAGGTCGCTGGCGTAATATTATTGTTGTAAATGTGCATGTACCAAGTGAGGAAAAAATTGATGAGGCAAAAAATAGTTTTTATGAGGAATTAGAGCAGGTATTCGATCAATTCCCAAAATATCATATGAAAATGTTACTAGGAGACTGTAATGCAAAAGTGGGGAGAGACAATAGCTTCAAGCCAACAATTGGACAGGAGAGTCTCCATCAGGATAGTAATGATAATGGGGTTAGACTAGTTAACTTCGCCACATCACAAAATCTGGTGGTTAAGAGCACGATATTGCCTCACCGGAACATTCATAAATACACCTGG
>Ga0131853_10002798_pt1 | contig 31254 bp, 29 predicted proteins | sample TergutLab28metaG_FD_92764 | JGI IMG/M metagenome (GOLD analysis project Ga0131853, IMG submission 92764) | Labiotermes labralis P1 segment gut microbial communities from Petit-Saut dam, French Guiana - Lab288 P1 (version 2) (version 2) | ecosystem: Host-associated > Arthropoda: Insects >... | reverse complement strand
CTCTCGTAAAATTGCACTGTCCCTTTTTTCATAGAAGGGTGGTCCGAAAATCGCGGACGAGTGGTCCTTTTTACATGGAATATTCAGTTAATAATCGGACGCTTTTTTTATTTTGGAAGCAGTTACATTTACCAGAAAGGAAGATGAGTTTGGCAAAAAAAGACTTGCGATTTTCAATCGGTGATAATGTTTTCAGCACCGATGTTTATAAGGTAGACAGAGCAAAACTGTACGGCAGCAGAGTGAAAATCGCGCTTGATGACGATGAAACAGAATGCAGGCTTATTTCCATGTCCGAATGCGGGACTGTATGCATTCCAAAAGGCGGTACTGGACTGGGGTATCTTTCACCCGAAAGAAAATGGGTTAATCGCGGAGAATTAAAAACGGTCAACCTTGACGGAAGCACCGCTGAGTTATTTCCATCGTCGTTTAACGTAGTGAATATTCTTAAAGAAGCAACAATTGACGATTTGCTTAAATGCGCGGTTGACTCGTTCTATCGACTTACTGCGGAACCCGGGTTAATTGAGGCAATGAATAACAGAATATTCAGTTTTAGTTACTGTTACCGGGACAGTTATGAAACAACGCCCGCGTTCCTACAGGTAACGGAAATAAACGGCATAAAAGAGCTTTTCATGTTCATAGGAATTCAGCACCAATTTGAACCTGTCGGCTTTGAGGAAGTCGGCATAATTGATGATGCCGATGATGAAATCGACGACGAAGAAACCGATGATGAACTTGTTTTTGGATTTTAAGGGGAGGAAAAAAGCACTTATCAAAAGGAATTTCAATACAAAGGTCATACATTTCGGATTTTACGGAGTCTGACTTCTGTTGAATATGCAGAACAAAATATAGCTAAGAGGACATAGGGATATAGGGGTTTTTGAAGTCCAAGGATATGTTTTCGAGGATTTTTACAAAGCGGCTAATGAAGTAGTCGTAGGGAATTGGAAATATGAGTTGGTTGCAATTGAACGAGGTGCTTAACGTGCATCTTTTTTTATTTTTATGAAAGAGGAGATATATGGATACAAAAGCATTGGAAAAAATCAACAAACTGATTGACGGCCTGGAAAAAAAGATTAAAAACCTTAGCGGTAATTATCTTACAAATACACCAAAGCGTCAGCGAGAACAACAAAACCGTGATAACCAAAAGGAAAAATACCGGCAACATCTTGAATTAATGCAATATTTCAAGCTGGAAGCCGGGCAGCGGATGTTGACATCCTTTGAAAGCTTGCTTTTAACGGGCACTGTTTATGAGGTAATTAGGCGTATGACGGTGAAATATCAACGGAATACTCATGCTTTTGAAGACCTTGAAGAAAATATCAAGAAGTCATTGGCAAAAGCCGAAATACTCAACCATACAAGCTTTACCGCCGCCTTAGAGCGTTTTGTCGAAATAACAAAACATGCGGTTACGCCAACTGACCACAATGCTCAACATCTCCGTGACCTTTTATTTGAGGCGCGGAATAATCAGAGTGGTGATATTCAATTTACCCCCGCACCGATTGCCGAATACTTAATAGACCTTGCCGGGATAAACGCCGACAGTAAGGTTTTGGAACCGGAAGCGGGTATTGCAAGTATCGCGGATGAAATAAAAAAGCACACACAGGATGTAGATTGTGTAGAGATTGTTCCGTCATTCCGCGAAATACTCAAACTGAAAGGTCATAACGTTGTGAGTTGTAATATTTTTGAGTATGAACAAACTCCAATATATAGTGCCGTTGTTATGAATCCCCCGTTCAGTGCGGAAATTGAGCATGTCAAATACGCCTTTGAGTTTTTAAAGCCCGGGGGTGCCTTAGTAGCCATATGTAGTCCGCGTTTTACATTTATGAATAATCGCGGGTATCCCGAATTTAAGCAATGGTTAGATGAACGCGGTCTCTATTTTGAAGATACCAACGGTAAATTTGAAAAGACCGGCATGTCATCTGTAATAATAAAAATATCAAAATCATTGGCGTAGCCTAAAAGGAGGAATTATTATTAACAGCAATACACTGTTTTCAGACTATCTAAAAACATTAGAACCTGAAACCGTTGAGAATATAACGAAAGTACTTTCAAAAAGGCATCGTTATATCCTGCGTGACGAATGCGGCAATAAAAAGGCTGATATTACATTGAACGAAGCGGATTTTATCATAGATGCCATGAACGCCGGTAAAGTCCCCGGAACACGCTTTATCAGAACATGCGTTATTTGCCTGCCGTTTCAGTGTGCCGATGACGAACAATGTAAGAGGAGCAAAACAATTTTTTGCTTGGCTGATGAAACCTTCGCTTCTCAAATAAGTGACGCGGGTTTTGAATTTGCGAATTATCTTATAAAATCCGAATTGATAACCGTTGACCCTGCAAAATTTAAACCGGTTGTTACTAAAAACACAGAGGTAACAGCGGATGAAGAAACCGAACCCGTAGAGCAACAGGAGGAGCTAACTGAAGAAAGTGATTTTATCGAATGGCTTCGTAAGGCGGTTAAACTGTATGGGGTAAGCAATAAAAAGGAAAAAGAAAAACTTCTTGTTTTGAAAGATATTTTCCTTGATATTGCAAGCAGATATGATGATAACGCAAAAACACTTTTGGTTATCATAGACAACATCGAAAACCCAATATGCCGCAAGGAGTTAATCAAACGCCTGACAAACGAAAATAAGGCGAGTATTACTGCTTTTCATCACATTACAGGCATTAAACCCGCAAAAACCTACAAAGAACGTTGTACTCAACTTGAAAAAATTACAAAGGCTAATTACGCAGATAAACCACTGCCGTATGTATCTAAATTGACGACCGACCAAGAAGCGTACAACGATACATTTTACATCGCAAGTGAAAATCCGGATAAAAGCGTTTTCTTCATTGAAAGCAGAGGACGTAAGTGGCAGTATAATGGCTTTGAATTCTTCATCCAAAGGCATGATGCAGGCTTATACATGGCAACCGAAGGTAAAACCGGGTTTAAGATGGCGGCAAATTGTAAATCTATTGAAGAATTACAAGATGCCATTAAAAAGAAAGCAGACAGCGAGGGTTTTGGCGATAAAATAAATGGCTTGGTTGATAAGAATGGCATAAGCCCATTATACAAAGACGAATAAACGGAGATGACGATGGTTTCCGTTTTTTTGTTTGCGAAGGAGTGGTTTTTTGAGGACAGTAAATTTAAAGAACGCGAACAGGCGCGATGCCGAAGTGGGCATGGAAACTACAAAAAAGGATATTAAGACAAAAAAAGTGTTGCCCTGCGGCACCGAGCCTGAAAGCATCAAAATAATTAAAGAATGTCTGCCTATTTCATATGATTCGCTTATAAAAACATATGAAAATCCTTTGATATTAGGGCAAGCCATAATTGACGGTGACCCGGAGATTGATATGGAAATCATAGGCAAACGGCTTAATAAAACCCATAAGCTCTATCTCCGGAAAAACAACGAAGTTGCTTACCGCGTTAATATGCAACAAGTGATTTATGACCGGTCGGGGAACGAAAAAGAGCGCCGGGAATTAACAAAAGCCTTGTCAAATATAACAGGTGATTCATACATCCAATGGTCGGGTAAGAAATATCCTAAAAATGATATTATCCGAAAATTCGTTTTCTCAAAGAAGTACCAGCTTCGGCATACCGACGGTGCCACTTTTGATTATTTGTATGCGATGGCTAAAGAATTGGATGAATTAAATGCACTCATGTATATGGGGAGCGGCGCAAAGGGAACCGAGCCTCTGATAATAACACAAGGCGGCGAGCCATACCACGGATTCCTTGAGGGGAAAGTAAAAAATGGTAAATTTTTGCTGGTCTTACATCTCTCGAACATGGAGATTAAAGCCGATTGATATTTTTCTTATGACTACGAAAGGAGCGATGAGCCATAAAAAGCTATATCTTTAATCTTGAAACCACAAAAATAGAATTGCTTTTTGATAAGTCTGAATATGACGCTTTGACAAGCCAACAACAGTCATTATTGAAAAGTGCTTTTCTTTGGAGTAAAAAGGGCCAATGTTGGGTAAGCCGTGCCAAAGAGCCTAATTTATACCATCCTAAACTGGTAGCGAAAGAATTAGGGTTTACGGCGGAACAGCGCGAAGGAGAGCGCATCACATTCGGGGAACAAGTGGATAAGCAAATCGAGCGCGCAGAAAATCGTGCGGGACGATACGAGGAATATGCTGAAAACGCAGCGAAACGCGGGGCGGCACATCAAAAGTCCATAAATGACATGCGCGGCGATACCGCCTTTTTTACCCAGCCAATTATAGCCGGACATGCCGGAAGCCAAGCATTCGCAAGAAGGCGCGAGCAAATGTTTAAGCGATATCATAATGGCTTTGATGAATACCGCAAAAGCGAATATTTCAGAGACAAGGCGGCAATCGCCAGAAAAACAGCGGATGCAAAAAAATATGAAGATAAAGCCTATCTTGACCGCCGCATAAAAGAGTGCGAAAAGGAAATTAAGAAAAGAGAAGAAAATGTAATCGAATATGAGGACATTCTGCTCTTTTTAGAAAAAGGCGGTGAAAAGATAAAGTTCAACCGCGAACCGTATACCATTGAAGAGGTTAACGGTTGGATTGAAAACGAAATGGAGCTAATCGAAAAGGCGATGGATAAAAAGGCATATCTGTTGAATTGTCTTGAAGAATTAGGCGGCATCCGGTTTTCCAAAGATAACATCAAAGTTGGATATATCGTGCGTTTGGATAAAGGATACAAAGTGGAAATTACCAGCACAGGTCCGAAAAACGTATTATATAAAATTCTGACCGGCGGTGCGGCAGGTATGACTTTACAAGCGGCTTATGCCGAGATAACGGAAATTATTAAAGAAGTCGAAGCGGATGTTAAAAAGCATCCGTTTTTGGTTGGTGAAAAGTTCACAGCAACACGATATACCTATCCCGATGAGCATTCCTTCCGGTCAATCGAAACGCAGGTGGTATACGAAATTATCAAGGTAAGCGACACAACAATCCAATTATGGGTGACCGGTGAAAAGCCGATAACCCGCAAGCCTAAAATGTATAACGATAACTGGGTGTTCAGTATTGATGACCGTAATACGTTTTACAAGGCTCAGACTGGAGCGTGAGCGGTGTTGTGATAAATAAAAAAGAATGCCGAAAATATTTCGACCCGGGAATTAAACTTAAATCCGAAAGCGGTGTCTTCCATTATAAAAAAATTGAGTATATTGCTTGCACGGCGTTAAAGAACATTGGCGGGCGGCGTATGTTGCTTGTGTATTTTTACAATCGAAAAAAAATTATAGAGGGTTGTACCGAACCGGAATTTACATTGTTTCAATGCAAGGATGATTATATCATTCTTCATAAGGAAAACAGCGGAAATTATAAATGGCGTAGTGCAAGTTTGTATAACTTGAGAGATAGGTATACAAATTTTACCGAAGAATGTGCTTTTTATGAGCTAAAAGACGAACTGCGTGTCGTCCGATTTTGTAATATTACTGATAAAAGCGGTTTTGAAGCTCTGAACTCATATCAATCCGCAATAATGTGTACCCGTTTGACAAAACGCGTAATAACACGGGAAAGTAAGATTATTGAGCGAATGAATACCATTCCTTCTGAGTTGCGCGGATTAAAAAGCTGGGTAAAACGCGAAGTGCTTCCTCATTATATTTTTTATGATTACCGTAGAGGAAATAAGCCAAAGAAGGGTTATTGCACAGCCTGCTGGAAAGATGTGATTGCATATGGTACGAAGCATAATCTTAATGGTAAGTGCCCGAACTGCGGTAAAAACGTCGTGTTTAAATCCAGCGGCATAGCGAAACGGGTATGGGACAGGACAACCGTTCAAGTCATTCAAAAAACAAGCAAAAATGAATTGGTGCTGCGGATTTACAAGGTCAATAACGGACTCCGTAATTATCGTGAGCCTGATTTCCGCATGTGGGAGAGCACACGGGTTTTTATTCGTAAAGGCGATTTATTAAATATGGACATAACTCAATATTACAATTCTTATGGTAGTGGAATACTTACCACTTGGAAAAAAGGAGTGCACCCGAGGTTTTCATATTATCAATATAATTTCGAGTGTGACTTATGCGGTCATTTATATTGCGCTAACTTGGACGATGTCTTAAAGGGAACAAAGTTGCAGTATAGTCAGCTTAAACGGTTCTACAGCATTGACGCGGAGCCGCTGGAAGTAATCTCGTATCTACAAGCATATGAAAATTACCCTGCAATTGAGTATTTGGTTAAGCTGGGGTTAACCAATTTGGCTGCTTCAATAATTTACGAAAGAGACGGAGCCAAAAATATAAATGAAAGTGGCAAGAACCTTAGGGAAACTCTTGGCGTTGAACCTGCCGACATTCCATTGCTTCAAAAACTAAATGTTAATAACCGGCAATTTGAACTATTTAAAAAGTTTAAGAAGCAAGGTATTAAAGCGGATGAAAGCTTGCTTGTTTGGTTTAAAGAGCACGAAATAGCATCGGCTGAAAACATTTTAATCCCCCTCCGTTATACTACTCCGAAAAAATTAATGCGCTATATTGAAGAGCAGTTTATAAACCACAAAGAAGTTAAACAGAAATATGGCGGACCCCGTTATCATAATATAGGCGGGGTATTATCGGATTACAAGGATTATCTGTATATGAGCGGTTTTCTTGAATACGATATGAAAAACGATTTTGTACTGTTCCCGAAAAATCTACATGAGGCACACGACCAAGCAAGTGAAATGTTCAACGGCAGAAAAAGCGAAATCTTTAATAAAGCAATTCGTTCCGTTTATGATGAGCTTAAAGATAAATATAGTTTTACAAGGGACGGATTAACGCTTATACCACCCAAAACAGCAAAAGAAATAGTAAAAGAAGGGCATACCCTGCATCATTGCGTGAATTCCTATTTGGAAAAAGTCGCAAAAGGGAAGTGCCTTGTTTTATTTATCCGTCAAACGGACAATATCAAGAAACCGTTTTATACAGTGGAAATACAAGACGACCGGGTGATTCAAATTCAAGGTATGCATCATTGCAATCCTACTCCGGAGGTCAAAAAATTTCTTGAAATTTGGAAGCGTAAGAAACTGATGGTGGCATGATTTAACCGCCCCGCTGTTTTTTCATAGTACAGTGGGGTATTTTATTAAAATTTCGGAAAGGAGGAATTTATATAAACATCAATAGATTTACAAGTCTGCTGGGCTTTGAAAAGACATTGGTTCCTATGCATGCGGCAAGAGCTAAAGTCGCATTGTCGAAGATATATCGTTATTCATTACTTGATGCAAACGGAGACAACACAGGCATAGAAGTTTTATGTGTAGCGGAATATATAGCATACACTTTGCAAATAGGTTGGAAGCCTGATATCCGTATTGAGTACCCCTGCGGTAAATGCGAAAAAATACGCTGTATCGGCAAACAATCTTGTGAAAAGGGTAAAACCGTTTACTATGTAACTGGTGGAAAATACAGCAATTTAATCAATAAAACGTGTTATGACTTTGCTAATTATTTGATAGATACCGGGCTTACGACTTTTGAAGCCGTACAGCAACAAATCAGTAACGAAAAAATTGCAAATGAAATAGCCGTGCAAGAAGCCGCTCGAATAAAGGAAGAACAAGAAACGGCTATGGAAAATGAAGCGAAAGCCGAAGCCAATTATAAAAATTGGCTCAACGAAGCTGTTGAAAAATATGGAATGAGCGTATCTGGGAATGAAAAGATTCTTATTTTAACAGAAATTTTTCAACATTTGGCGAACGGATTCCATAACCGAGCTATAAGGCTTCTTGTTTTAATCGACAACATTGATAATCCACGCTGCCGCAGAGACATCATTTTTTGTTTATACAATGACAATGTTGCCAGCATAAAAACCTTTGAGCATATCACTGGGATAAAACTTGCCAAGACATACAAAGAACGCAAAGCACAACTTGAAACAATTACACAAGCAGATTACGGCAAGCCAAAACAATATAAACCGCGTAAAGATTTAGCCCGCCATAAAAAAAATAATGACGAGCAATAGAACCACGACCGCAGAGGTCGTTTTTTATTGCCAGAAACGGAGGAGATAAATGCCACGTATTGAAATGGAAATATGGAAACCAACCTCGGAAAACTCGCGCAGTTTGACTTATGTTGGACAGCGCACGACACAAGAGGTATTCGAAGAACTCAGGCATCATCTTGAAAGTATAGGTTATCTGCCTGACGAATACTTTTTGATAGGCAGGGATTGGGAAAATAACAGGGAGATTCCAAAAGACGCCGATATATTCTGCACGACAAATTATGGCGACAGCGAAGGGATATATCTTGATATTTATTTGAGTTGGTATGATAAGCAACAAAACAATAATACCACGAAATTTGCAACCGGAAAAACCTTAGGTGAGACCAGTCTTGACTTAGACCGGATGCATTTAATTTCTTCAGCCATAATGAATGCTTTTCATTCCGATGGTGTTCATGCGAGGTATATACGTCTTGGCGAACCCGCTGAATCGGATGCTTGTATCATCCATTTAAACAATGCCGAACGCCGCATACTTATCGACAGTTTAATGGAGAAACATAGCCGGCTGATGGATGAAACACGAATAACAGAGCAGCTTCTTCGCCGTGTGACCGGTAGCATAACCGAATATATAAACGAAATGGGACGGCTTCCGATGGAGACGGATGATTTTGATTTGGCGGTTTTAGCGATACGCGACGGCAATTTACAAGTGCTTACGGAACTAATAGGGAAATTGCCGGATAAAATCGGTGATTTGCTGGTTCACTCTGCGGGTCGCCCGGGGAAAATCGGGAAACAAATGACCAAGGCACTTCTTGAAGAGGCTAAGGGTATTCCTAATGAGTTGTTCTATATAGCATGTAAAAAAGCAATTGAAACGAGCGATACCGAAAGAGTGCGCATGATGGCGGAAAAAGCCGTTATATGCAGAACCGAAGATGATTTAACTATTTTCGGCGATATAATCTCGCACGCACTTTCAACGTATAGACAACTTGTCGCACAAGGGATTGTAAATCTTTGTACCCCGAACATGATTAAAGCCGCCAATCCTCATGTACTTGTACTGGCTATAAACAAGCAGGATTTTGACATGGCAGAAATGCTTGTTGATAAAGGCATCGACGCAAACCGTGTTGCCTCGGAAATTATTCATGTACTCACACAAAATACGGATAATCGCTTTTATTTTAATGTTCTCTTAAAAAGAGGCATGAAAATTGATAGCGTAAATTATTCCGCAATGCAATCCTGTATCAAAACCGATAGTCTGTTAATAGCAAAACTCTTACTTGATGATGGTATGGATTTCGACCTTTACACAACTTGGGCTGAATCCAATAACGCAATTAAAGATGGCGAAGTGTACGACGAAATAAAAAAATACTGGGAAAACAAATAAAAAACTAGGAGGAAACAAAATGAAATTCACGAAAACACAAAAAACAGATAATCCGGGTGAAAGCGTAGTCTTTATGCATCTCCGTGGTGTTGATTATTATGTTTGCGATATGGTTGACAACAGCAACCCGAACCATGTAGCAATAAACGAATTAGGGCTGACGTTAAGGTCAAGATTGGCTAGAAGCAATGGCAAGTTTGCCATGCTGGAAGGAACTATATTCAACCCTGAGCGTTTGCTCACTGCCGCATGTGCAATTAACGATTATCAGAAAAAAGAAATTATCGGAGTTAATGGAAAGAAAGGATATACACTGTTGACCATCACGGCTGATGACTGCGTAAACACCTTTATGATTTTCGATAAATCGTTGTTAGGCACTTTGACCGGTAAAATGGATTTGCGAGTGGGGAAACTAGGCGATGAAGCTGGTGCTTAACACGATTATATGCCCTATAATCAGCATAGGAGGATGGTTTATGCGAAAATGTAGTGATGGACGTGGCTAGTGCAACCGCAAAAAAAACTGATTATAAAAAGAAACTAATCAACCTTATCAATCAAACTGCATATAGCCGGAGCAAGTTTAAAGTTTTCAGCGATTTCATTGAAATGTCAGCTATTACATTTTCAAACCCTCTTGATTTTGTTCATCGTGAAGAACGGGAAGCCAGATACCTTTCAATAATAAATTCCTATGATAAAAAGCATCAGCATTCGTTTCCGCTGATGCTTTTTTATTTGACGGAAGCTTTAGAGGAAAAAACAAGCACATCGGGACCGGAGGATGTATTAGGGGTAATATTCCACGAACTTAATTTACACAATGAACGTAAAGGGCAGTTTTTCACTCCACAAGCTATATCCGACATGATGGCAATGATGATATGCGGTGATGATAAGCAGAAAGCTATTGAAGAAAAAGGTTTTATTCATGTATGCGAACCTACAGTCGGTAGTGGTGTTATGTTGACAAGCTTCTGTAAAGCAATGCAAAAAGAGGGATTGAATTACTGCACCCAACTTGTGGTAACTGCTATTGACTGCGACATATCCTGTGTGCATATGGCTTATCTACAACTCTCCTTATATGGTGTGCCGGCTGTTGTCATACATGGTAATACTATTACCGGCGAAGAATGGTCAAGGTGGTACACGCCTGTATACCTCATGAATAATTGGATATGGCGGGCATCTTGTGGGATTTGCAACAAATATTACGAAGAGGACGAAAAGATAAAGTTTGCGTTAGAGCCATCATATGCGTTTTTTAGGCAAATTTTTGGCTACCCCCAAAAGACAACCGATAGCGAAGAATTGCCCGAAGCGTTCGTTGAAAAACCTCATGAAGTCTTTGAAATAAAGCAATTAAGTTTCTAAATATGTAGCCGGGAACGGCGTTCACCGACAAAAGTATCCGCCGTTCCCAAACGCAACACCCGAAGGTGTCACCGAGAATTATACAGTATCTGTGAATGCTCTTTCAAGTGTTGCGAAAAACAATCACAACAAAAGGATGATTTTAAATGTTTAAATTTTTAATAGAGCTCTACTTCGGGCACGTGTTCGGATGGGAGCAACATGTAAAAAGAACATCCAATGAAGAAGCCATTCACGATAAAATCCAAGCCGAAAGGCAGTACTTTTCCGAAATGGTGCCTGAAGAAGATATAAAACGATGGGATGAATTTGAAGACTTGTATACACGAGCTCACGCACTTGAAGATATGCGTACATTCATTTATGCGTTTAGATTAGGCGTAATGCTTATTTGCGCCGTGTTTATGGGAGGGGAGGAATTAGATGATTGTAAATAATGACAAATTAAGAGCCCTTCATGGTTATTACGAAGGTTCTTCCGATGCCGTTGACAATGTTTCAGCTCAGCGAGCCATCGGCTACAAAACCGATGTATGTAAAAAATTTATTAATCTTAACTTCGACCAAATTGATTTAAGGTTAACCGGCTCCGTTTATTATGCGGGCAGGAAAGTAGATGGCGAAATGAGCGTGCTATTTTACAACGGCACAGACGCCGTTATTATTAACCGCTCCGGTCGTGTACGTATGGGTCTTCCGTGTGTCGAAGACGCTAAACGGACATTGATAGCCGCAGGTGTTAAGAGTTGTGTATTGCCGGCAGAATTGCATGTTGATGAATCGGCAGGACGCACGCGAATATCCGATGTGCTGAACGCACTCGCGGATGTTAATAAAATCCACGCGTTGCGCTTGGCGGTCTTCGACATATTGGATGTTGACGGCTTGTCATTTAAGGCAAACTCATACGAAGAAACTCACCGGAAAATCACGGAATTATTCAGTAACTCTGAGTTGTGTTTTCCGGTCAAATACAAAAAGCTGGAATCCAAGTCAGAGGTAAAAGCAATATTTAAGCAGTGGGTTGAGGAAGAAGGCGGAGAGGGCCTTGTGGTGCGCTGTGAACTTCCACTTATCTATAAAATCAAGCCACGTTACACAATTGATGTCGCTGTTATTGGTTACTCCGAGGGAACCGGAGATGCCAGAGGACAAATCCGCTCACTGCTTCTCGCTATGATGACCACAGACGGGTATTATCAAATTATTGGTAAGACAGGCGGCGGCTTCTCTGATGAAGGTAAAGTTGAGCTTTTAAATAGGTTGCAACCCCTGATTGTTCCGTCGCAATTTATCGAAGTGGACACAAACCAAACGGCATTTCATATGGTACAGCCTGAAATTATCATTGAAGTGTTGATAAACGATGTGCTGTTTGAGACTACTTCCGGTATGATTTATAACGCTGTGCTTGATTATACGGATTCAAAATATCTGTATAGAGCCAATCAGCGCGGGTTGAGCGTTTTATCCCCAATATTTGCGCGTTTCCGCGACGATAAGAAAGCGGTTTATGATGATATCAGGGTTGAACAGGTTAATGATTTTTCCTATATCGAACCACCGAGAGCAGATGAAATTATTACAGATTTACCAAAATCAAAGCTCATTGTCCGGAATGTTTTTAAAAAGGTATCCGGCTCTAAACTGATGGTATTAAAATTCAGTGCATGGAAAACCAATAAAGAAATAGCCGGATTTAATTCGTATGTGTTCCATCTTACCAGCTACAGTTCCGACCGAAAAGACCCATTGCAACGGGAAGTGGTGGTTTCCAATGATGTTAATCAAATAAAGGAAATCTTCTTCGCCAGTATTGAGAAAAACGTCAAGAACGGTTGGATTGCAGCTTAAATCTTTATGAGGGAGGATTAAAAATGGACGACGATAGCCATGACAATTACGAAGATGAGTACCGTTCTGCATTGAGGGAAGTAAATAGACTACGTGGTATAGCCCGTGAATATGGAGTTTTTTATGATAAGGTGAAAGAATCCTTAGAAAAAAAGGACTGGACGGCGATTGAAACGGCGATTGCTTGGTCGGATGAATAGGAGGCACAGTGATGAATACAGGCTTCCATAAATTTGGCTTTTACTTAGATAGCAGTTCCTCAATAGAGGAGCTGTTTTTTTATTTAAAGCAAAGCAAATTCCATAAAATACAAGGAGGGATAAAATGGACAACAAGCAAAAAAAAGTAGAGCTTAGTATAGGTGATATCTTGGTATCGTCTTGGGGCTACGACCAAACTAACATTGATTTTTATCAAGTAATTAAGCTTACAAAAAAAATGGTTATGGTGAGCCAAGTCAAAAACCGGATTATTGAGAACGGACCAAACTTTACCGGCAAAGTTGAACCTATTAAAGATGCGTTCGTCGGTGCGCCATTTAAGCGAAAAATCATGTATTACAGTGATGCACCAGCCATCAGCATAACAAGCTACAGCAGTGCCCGTCCGTGGGGCGGAAAGCCCGAATATTTTTCTTCATACGCATAAGAACAGTGATTTAAGCGGTTATTGCTCATATCTATCGGAAAGGAGGAAGTCAATTTGGAGGACATAAATGGAAAAACAATAGCCAAAGGCGCATTCATTAAGATTACCGGATGCAAAGTCAAAAATGATAACGGGATTTATGTTGTTGATACCGAGTATGACGTAAAAGATGATTTTTGTTTGCTCAAGGTTTTAATAACGGGTGAATTATCAAATACGAAATATAATATTTTCTTTCTGAACAAACGCGTACTTGGCAGTAACAAAAACATATGCGTTGAGGTTGTAGAAAAGGAGCAACTAAAACAGGCGAGTGTCGATGTTAAGGCATATCTGAGAGGTGTAACGGCAAGTGAAAAAGTCTATACGTTTGAACCCGGTGATGAAAACAGCAAATTTATCAAAATCATCAAAGCTGTTCATTTCGTTGGAAGATTGTATGGTTTAACCGGCACCTACATGATAGAGAGTAAAGATAAGAAGCGGATAAATTTTCATCTAATCGGAACAAAGGGCGAGAAAATAAGCTTTAACTCCAATAATAAATACCAAGGACAGGACATAATTTTTTCGCTGAAAATCGATGCGTATAAACAACTATTGAGTGAGGGGCATTTCAAGTTCCTTAATCGAATAGAAAGCACAAAAGGTGAACAAAAGAAGGCCGGTAAAAAATGATTCAATAAATAATGCCGCAGATTTTACTCTCTTTTCTACGGCATTATTTGTTATCGCAAGAACTCGCCCTTGGTGTCAATGTAGGGGTGACATATCACAAACACAATTATGAGGTGGTTTTGTAATGAATGAAAAATACATTTTACTGGATAGTTGTGACGGGGAAAATGGTGACCCCAGATTATTTGATACTCTTGATGAAGCTCGCGCCGCGATGAAAGCGGATTTAATTGAAGCAATGAACGGCAAGGATGAAAGCATTTTCAATGAGCACGAAAAGGATGCGGACTATAGTTGGGAACCTGATAATTGGAATGCATGGTTCTATTATCGCCATGTCAATTATGCATGGTCAATCTTTACGATTGACAACGTTTTACAGTGGATAATGAATGCGAAAAAAATGGAAGCATCCGGCAATCCGGAATCAAACTCGTTCATAGTAGCATTCAGTATTGACTTGAAGCAGGAAGATATTGACGACATCATTTGTTCCGCCCTTGAAGGCGGAATTTGCTATTGGTGCTCCAAAGCTGAAGTCATAGGCGATTATCTTGGTAATTACGCCCATGAGCAAATATCACGAGGCGGACATCTCTTACTCCATGACGCCGAGAACGATAAAAAATACGAGCTAACAAAAGAAAAACTAATGAAGGGGCTTCAGCTATTTTTTAGTAGCGGTTATTCCAACAATACAAGCATTAAAAACAGCTCCATTGACCCCGGTGAGTTTGACGGCAATTGCGCCGATATGGTTATTCAGTTGGCATTATTCGGTGAAATTGTTTATAGCTGATTATCAATGGTAACGGTATGTGGCTTATTGTTTAATAAATTTTTCGGGAGGATTGATATGCATACCAATTATAATTATATACGGGGAAGTCAAAGCGGTGCTGAAAACGTTGAGTTTGAAATAAGGTTGCACGGCGATTATATAACCACTTGTGTAGTTAATGTCAGTCGTTTACTCGATGGGGTAAAAACACATCCATGCGGTAACGGTGACGATTACCATCTCAACAAATCAACAGTCACAAAAGTACTGAAAACTATACGCAATGGTCGTAGTGAAATTAAATATAGCGGCATACTAAAAACCTTCGACGCATGGAACGGCAGTGAACTCAGCCTGTCTGATTTTCTTGCTGTTGACGATATGGTTGACGATACGCTTGTTGAAGAGCAAAGAGATTGTGTTCCGCCACACTGCTTAACACGCAGATATCTCCAAGTTGGAGAACCATTCTGTCATATACGGGATGGTTAGGGGAGAATCGTCCTACTTACGCCACTTTTACCAAAATAACCGAAAGCGATACATGGACGTTTTCCGGATACTGTTACTCGGGAGAAACAATAAACCGAGTTAAGGATAAAGGCATTGTACTTAATGCAATGTAAATAAAAATAACGAGGTGAACGAATATGAACAATATAGTCAAAATCTTGATGCAAAGAGATGGTTTGTCTGAGCAAGAGGCAAATGAATTGTTAGACGAAACAAGAGAAATGATAATGGAAGACGCGAATAACGCGGAAGACATTATACTGTCGCATCTTGGACTGGAAACAGATTACATCTTCGATATTATTTAGTAAAAGTCTCTTTTGATTTAATTTACCAACGAAAAGTTATGAGTTTCTTTTGTAATAAAAGAAATATCTCTCGTAATAGACTTTGTAAAGAGTTATATGCGGGAGATGTTCTTATGATGGCAGCAGTTGGAAGTGTATATCAGCGGCAAGATGGTCGATGGGTAGCGGTCTATAGTTTGAATGGCAAGCGCAAAATGGTATATGGTAAAACTAAAGAAGACGCTATTCTAAAACGTCAGCGAGTATTAGACGAATTAAACGGTTCATTATGCATGAATGATGTAAAAACTTCCAAAGCAAATGTATCTGTTATGCCGCTTGGTGAATGGCTGAATAAATGGCTTATTACGTATATAAAACCTTATAAAAGCGCATCTACATATACCGGTTATGAGGTTTATATCAACAAGCATGTAATACCGGCTTTAGGCGGCATACAACTTTGTGCTTTAAATCCAAAAATATTCCAACAGTTTTTTTACGAAAAATCTAAAAATGGAAGATTGGATGGAAAGCCGGGGGGTATGTCACCTAAAAGCATGGAAAATATGAAGTTTATGCTTGTCTCTGCCCTGCGGAAAGCAGTTGAAAATGAATTGATTGTTGAAAACCATGCTTCGAGTATAATAACGGATGATATTATAAAAAAAGAAGCTGTTGCATTAAGTACTGATGAAGAAGCACGATTAATTGTAGCCTGCAAAAAATATCATAATATATCTGCATTCGGAATTATTATGGCATTGAGTGCCGGCTTGCAAATAGGTGAATTGCTGGCTCTTCAATGGACTGATATTGATATGGTTAATAAATCAATTCATGTGAAAAATTTATTAAACCGCCGCTTTGACACTTCAGATGAAACAGAAACCCGGTCTACGTTGAGGATATCTGCTGTAAAAGCAAGGCGAGTAATAAAAGAAGGTGACCTGCCTGTTGATTTTTTTTCAGACATTGAATTATATATGAATAGACAAAAAAATTTATTTGGCAATGTTCCTGATGTTGTACTAGCGAGTTGGAACGGAGGGTTTATTGACCCGGGGAATTATAACAAACTCTTTAAGCGCATATTAAGAAAATCCGGAATAAAAAACGTTAATTTTGATATTTTACAGAATACTTATGCGTTACGGTTTTTAGAGCGAGGTTGTAATCCTTCAGAACTCTATAAAGTTTTAGGATGTATTGAAACCTCTAAATCAATTAAAAAATATATAAGCATTTATGAAAAAAATTCAAATATAACCTAAGCTCTCTCTAATCATACAACATTCGTTCCGTTTAACGGATATACAGTTAAATCCCTGTACGCACACAGGGATTATTTTATTCCTTTGGAATAACCCCTATGACTTTACAAAAAAACAAAGTCCCTAATACAAATTTAACTGGAAGTAAAGTTAATATTTAATTGATAGATTTACCTTTTCTATTTTGTGATACCCTGTGTTTTTTTCGTTATATGGGCGAAAAAAAACATCAAAATTAATTTTGGTGGAACTCGGGAGGAGCAAATGAAAAATAAATCTATCTACACCCTTTTTAATAATCAAACAATAAGGAGACGTAAGCATAAGTCGGAATCCCACAATATATGCCGGAATAGTCCAACTTATGTATTACATACCTTAAAGTATCTGATTCATAAAGGGGGAAGTGTGCGTTGAAACCAGTAATAGATTTTGAAGCCATGCGGAACGTGGACATCCGCACAGTTGACCCCGCAACGCTTGTAGACAGTCGTAATGTAGTCGTGAATACTGGCCTGCCTTTTTATGAAAGAGCACTCGATTACATCGAACAAATCGGTAACCCATATTGTTACCGGTATGGAGACATAATTGTAAAAATCAGCCACAGCCAGACTTCAACAGCATCACTTACCGATTGCATAGAGGAGTTATTACGCTCATTTTTATAAAGGCGTAAAAATGTACAAGATAAATTAACCCTCTTGTTGCATGGTGAAAAATAACAGCAGGAGGGTTTTATGATTTCAAAAATTATATATAAAGCAGCGGCATACGCCCGTGCGAGTAAAGATGATAATACCAGCGATACAATCGAAAACCAAATTGATTTGATAAATAATTTTGTAAAAACCAAATCAGATATTGAGATTGTGTCAATACGCGAAGACAGCGGATTCAGCGGGATTAGTTTGATTCGTCCCTCCTTTATCAAAATGATGGAAGATATTGAGTCAAAGAAAATAAATTGCGTCATTATCAAGGATTTATCCCGGCTTGGCCGTAATTATATCGAAGTTGGTGAATTGCTTGAAGTTGTGTTTCCGCAGAATGATATACGAGTAATAGCTGTAACCGATAATTATGATAGCTTAAATCCACGCACAGACGCCGATTATATCCTGCTTCCTTTTAAAAATATTATTAATGAGCAATATCTTCGTGATTTTTCACTTAATATCCGCAGGGTTTTGGATAACAAGAGAAAGAACGGTCAATTTATTGCCAATTTTGCTCCATATGGTTATAAGCGCGATCCTAATGACAAGCATAAATTAATTATCGACGAACATGCAGCACAGGTAGTACGGCAAATTTTCAAGTTGAAAATCGAAGGATACAGTGCGTTTAGAATTGCAAATTGGCTGAATGATACCGGTGAACCAACACCAGCTGAACGTAAGAAAAATGAAACTAATTATATCAACCCATTTCAAAAACATGACAAAGCACGTTGGAACGCTAAATATATAATCAATACCTTAAGTAATCCCATGTATATTGGTGCCTTAGTCCAAGGGAAAGAGACAACGCCGAGTTATAAAATAAAAAAACGCATTTCTAAACCGGAAAGTGAATGGCATATCATTCACGATAGTCATGAGCCTATAATCAGCAAAAGAGATTTTGATACGGTAGGGATTCTTCTTAAACAGGACACGCGTATTTCTACGAAAACCGATAAAATATATCCTCTATCCGGCTATGCTTGTTGCGGTGACTGCGGTAACAGTATGAAGCGAGTAGTAAAAGGCAACTACGTTTATTATGTATGCGCGTCAAGCATTAAGAAAGGAGTTTGTTCGGCACATGGTATACGGGAACATGAATTTGAAAATTTAATTAAAGATGCAATCTCTAAGCAAGTAGCACTGATTGTAGATATTACCGGAGCGTTTGATTTGGCAAGAACAAATTTTCATCTACTTAAAAGAAACATTAATTTTAATGAGAAGATAAAAGAACGAGAGAACGAAATTGAATTCTGTAAAAACAGCAAGGGGTCACTATATGATGATTATAAGAAAGGTCTTATATCGAGCGATGACCTTGTAAAATTTGCCAAGCAGTATGAATCAAGGATTACTGCCGCCAAGCAAGCAATACGAAAACTTAAAACAGAAATAGAATTACTTCTCATGAACAAATCAAATGAAGACCATCCGTGGATAGAACATATAAAAAAACATAAAAATCTGCCTGAACTGAACAGGCAAGCCGTGGTTAGCATAATAGAGCGAATTGTTGTTAATTCAGGGAAGCGTATTCAAATTTATTTTCGTTACCAAGAAGAATTGGAAGCGAAGGTAAATATCCTTAAAGCCTTAAATTCAGATATTCGGGGTGATGATAATGGCTCGAACCAGTAAAAAAAAACTGATTGTTAAAGAAAAACTTCAACCGATTATCCGAATTTATAAAGCAGCTATATATATCCGGCTATCCGTAGAAGACAATAGAAAAATATCAGCGGATACAGTTGGAACACAAAAAGCCGAATTAGAAGACTATATACGCACAAAAGCGGATATCCAGCTCTACGAAATATACGAGGATATAAATTATACCGGTACAAACTATAATCGCCCCGGCTTTGCAAAAATGATATTAGATATTGAAGCCGGATTGGCTGATTGTGTGATAGTTAAAGACCTTTCACGATTTGGTAGAAATTTCAATGAGACGAGCAACTTATTGGAACGTGTTTTTCCGATGCTGAGTATAAGGTTCATATCTGCTAACGACAACTATGATTCACTTACTGCAACCGTTGATGAAAGCGGCTTGATTGTTCCAATAAAGAATTTAATGAATGAAATTTACGCGCGGGATTGCTCAAAAAAGGTAAAGGCAGGATATAGCGTTAAAAAACAACGCGGTGAATTCTGCGGGTCGCTTGCTCCATATGGATATATAAAAGTAGGCTCTTCTCTCGTTGTAGACGAAGAAACAGCACCGATTGTAAAAAAGATATATCAATGGCGTATTCAAGGAATTGGGTCAACAAAAATTTGCCATATGCTTAATGAAATGCAAATAGTACCGCCAAGCCGTTATCGTTTTCTTAAAGGGATTACAAAATCAAAAAAACACGAAAACTCATTATTTTGGTATAAATCTGCCGTTAAACGCATTTTGGATAACCAAACTTACACAGGGGTATTACCGCAGGGAAGATATAAATCGAAATTTCTTAAAGGCGGGGGAGTAATCGAAACAAAAAAAGAAGATTGGATAATTATTGAAAACGCACACCCCGCAATCATTGATAATGATACTTTTAAAGCCGTGCAGGAAATAAATAAACGCAATAAATCCGAATATGCCAATTTATCAAGCAATGCTGATATAAGCACCGATAAAGGCAATATATTCAAGGGAATTATTTTCTGCGGCGACTGTGGGAAGCACATGCATCGTTCACAGAGAAAAACGAAACATACATTTGCTTGTTCCATTTATGTGTATTCCGATAAAAACGCATGCACTATGAAGCCTTTCAAAGAAGCGGCCTTACGTGCGGCTGTTTTTTCTGTTTTGCATAATGAAATTAAACTCGCGGTGGATATGAGTATAATTATTGCTAAATTAAATAAAAGCAAAGCACAGCAAAACCGCAAAAATATCCATGACAGTAAAATCAATGAGATAAAAAATAAGCAAAGGGATATTCAAGGTTTAATTAAGATACTAAAAAAAGATTGCAAATCCGGACTTATTTCCAATAATGACTATTCTATTGTTACGGAAGAATTTATTAAACAATACGAACAGCTTCAATTAGAGGTTGAAAATTTGACCGGTGAAAAGCAGAAAAAAGAGAAATCATTATCCGTTGAAAATAAATGGATAGCCGAATTCAAAAGATTCGAAAATGAGCAACGATTAACAGCGGAAATGCTAAATGCACTGATACAACGAATCATAGTTTACGATGAAGCCCGAATAGAGTTAATAATGCGTTATCGTGACGAACGTGAATTGCTTTACAAATATCTTAAAGACTACAAAAGCGGGTGACTAAAATGAATAAAATTTTGGCAATGTATCTACGGGTTTCTAAAGATGACGACGATAGAGACAACGAAAGCAACAGTATTTTTAATCAGCGAAGTATAATCCGGAGTTTTATATCTAATGACGCTGAGTTATGCAATATGGCTTTTACCGAATTTGTAGACGACGGATTCACCGGAACAAATTTTGAACGACCCGGTGTTAAACGCCTTCTTGAATTGGTTCGGAATGAAAAAATCAGATGCATTATAGTTAAAGATTTTTCTCGTTTTGGACGCAATTATCTTGAGGTTTCCAAGTTTATTGATTTGGTTTTTCCGCACCTTGATGTGCGTTTTGTCGCAGTAAACGACCTTTATGACAGTAATAATCATAAGGGTACAGCAGCGGATGTTGATGTAGCACTCAGAAATCTAACCAACGCACTCTATAGTAGGGATATTTCTGTGAAAGTTAAATCGGCAAAACGCTCTAAAGCTCTTAAAGGTATGAACATAAACCCCTTTGTGCCATATGGGTACAAAAAAAGCGAAGCGGACAAGCATCGTTTAGAAATTGATGAACCTGCCGCTGAAGTTGTAAGACGGATTTTTGATTTATATTCTAAAGGTCACAAAGCTATTCAAATTGCTCGTATTTTAAATGAAGAAGACATATTAACGCCAAACAAGTATAAGAAAAATAACGGCAGCAACATAAAAATAAATAGCATTACCGGGTCATTATGGACAAACTACGCTATCTACAACATTATTAATAATGAACAGTATCTTGGGATATACGTTACTAATAAAAAAGAAGTAACAGCAGTGGGAAGTAAAAAATCCACAAGCTTGCCAAAAGAAAAATGGACTAAGGTACCTAACGCTCATCCGGCGATTATATCCGAAGAAATATGGGATGCCGTGCATAGCAAAAAAGCAAAAGTCAATTTTCAAAATCGTAAAAAACCGGACACTGACAAAATGTTATACCGCAGGGTGATATGCGGTTATTGTGGGCATGTAATGAAGCATAAGCATTACACACACAAACGGTCAAACAAAAAATACAACTATTTTACTTGTGCAACATCAGGGTTTACAGATAATTTTAGCTGTTCAAGCAAACATTTTATCGCACAGACTTTAGAGGATGCTGTAAAAGACGCAGTTAAAACACGGCTTATCTATTTGCTTAACTTGAATAAATTGTGCCGCGATGTAAAAAATGTAGCAGCTAAGCGAACTGAAACAGTAAATGATAAAGCAAGGCAAATAGAAGTTGAAATTGACCGACTGGAAGCTAATAAACTATTGATTTATGACAGCCATAAACTTGGAAATATTAGCGTAGATGTTTATTTGAAAAAGCGAGAAGAAATTTTAACGAGTATCGAAGCAAAAAAACTGGAACGAACAGCAGTTTTGTCGGATAGTCAGCAACAAAACGAAATAACAAACACTGCACATCAGCATTTATTTCAATTCGAAGATTATAAGCATGATACCGATATATGTAACAAATTAGTTAACTTAATGGTTGAAGCTGTATATGTTTTTGACTCAGACAGAATCGAAATAAAATTCACGTATGCTGACGAATTTAATGAAATTGAGAACCAAATAATTAAACAATAAAGGTGAAGATGAAAAAATGATAGCTACGGAGTATTATCTGTATTGTCGATTTTTTTGCGAAAATCAAATTGATTCCAGTAAACCAATGAAAGACCAAGAAGTTTTTGCTGGTGACCGAATAGCATATTCCGGTAATACAGGTATATCTACGGGACCGCATTTGCATTTTGATGTGATAAATTCAAGTGGGATTCACATTAACCCATTGGCACGGTATCATTCGGATAGCACGAGGACTACAAACCCCAACCCACTCTTTCTTGAAAATGAAAAAATCGTATTTAATAGGGATTTTTGTTGGGATTGTGCGGAAGGGTATAATTATGGAAGTAATGAATATACCTGCGAAGGATGTAGCTAAGATGGATGCTACAATGAAGTCAACTCTCAGTATAGTTAAAGGAGTGTTTATGATGAAAAAATATGGCACAAAAATGGTTGGAATTGTATTTTTTGTTACGCTTGTTGTAATGGTTACAATGCCGTCACTTGCATTAAATGCGCAACGTTTAAACGACCGAATTCCACAAAATCCACGTATTCGGATTGATGGTAAATTGATTCAAATACCTTACGATGACCAACAGCCTGAAATTGTTGATGGTCGTGTGATGATTCCGCTTCGAGCTGTTACGGAATCGTTGGGCTTCACTATTGAGTGGAACGCACAAACGCAAACTGTGATGCTTGAAGGAGCAGAATATAATACAGTCGTTCAAGTAGGCAGTTATGAAATGAGCGTTAATGGAAATATCGTCACGTTAGATGTTCCGGCACAAATAATAAACGCTCGTACTATGCTTCCAGTAAGAGCGGTTTCTGAAGCTACGGGCTTTGATGTTCAATGGGATAGCTTGAATCGAACTGTTCATATTTTATCTCCCATAACCATTGACCATTGGCCGGAGAGTTTGCCGCAACATATGCCGGGAGATATTACGTTGCGTCCTGAACAATTTTTTACAGGTATTGTCGACCACCTATCCGCCCCAATGCGATTCAGGATTTTGTTTTATACTATACCTCTTGAGTTTTTTGATATGGTAAATGATGATGAGGTCGTGGCTTGGACTAATAATATAGGGCGATTGAATGAAGACGAAATGCTTTTAATGCATTTCGTCCAAGACTTTAATATCCCAAGGGAAAATTTCGATTCTGTGGTAAATGAAATGCGAACACGCGCAATTGAACATGGGAGACGTGACCTTGCTGACGAATGGTATGAACTCCCCAATGCGGATATTATTTACACCTTTGACAATGATATAATCCGTTATTTCTATCGCCGTGAGTAATTATACCTAACTGAGAATCAAGATGTCCGTGCGATTTAATCGCACGGACTTACATATGTTTATATTATTCCGCTTCATGTTATTACAAGGTTTTATTGCAGAAATTTACGTGGATTCAAAAAGTGCGAAGAAATCAAACCGCCCATAATGCCTCAAAATAAAATAGCCGCGAAAAGGGCAATCTCCTTTGCTACTATAACATTGGACATCAGCACGGTAGCCAATCGTGATGTATCCAAACTTATTGTTGTGCCCACAATCTAAGAGGTAATTGGTTCGGCGAACCTCCTTTTGGACTAACCACGTCCGTAAATCAAACTGCCAACCATCCTCTTGTTGTGGTGTTCGATTAGAGCAGGTAGTTCCGCCCTAACCGGGTGCGTTCGCGTAACTGAGCAAATAGAATAAACAATAAGTTAAAGGTGGCTACCAATTGCAAATCTAATTTGCGAAGGTGAGAATATGAACGCTGTTGGTATTGATGTGTCAAAAGGAAGAAGCACGGTGGCTGTCATTCGTCCGTTTGGCGAAATTGCAAGAAGTCCTTTTGACATTAATCACACCCCGAAGGAATTGGCTGAATTAGCAAATTTCATCCTGTCCCTTGAGGGAGAATCCCGTGTTGTGCTTGAAAATACGGGAAAGTACTCCGACCCGATTATTAAGGTGCTGAGTGAAGCCGGGGTTTTCGTCTGTCCTGTCAATGCAAAACTTATTCATGATTACGGCGGCGATACTATCCGCCGTGCAAGAACGGACAAAATTGATTCATTGAAAATTGCCGGGTTTTGCCTTGATAAATGGGTAAAACTTGAACGGCATTCTCCGACAGACGAGTTACGCAAAACGCTTAAAACTTTCAATCGTCAGTTTGACGAATATATGAAAATTAAGGTCATGCTTAAAAACAATCTCATTTCCTTAACAGACCAAACTTTTCCCGGAATTAACAACTTGTTTACAAGTCAGGCTCGCGAAAGTGATGGTCACGAAAAGTGGATTGATTTCTTGGCTCATTTTTGGCACTGCGATTGCGTAACTTCTCTTTCTGAATATGCATTTGAGGAACGTTATAAAAAATGGTGTAAAAAACATGGCTACAACTTTGCTTCTGCAAAAACAAGTCAAATCTACGAAGCTGCAAGCAATCGGCAGGCGGTTTTATCTAAAAACGACTTTACCAAAACCTTAATACTTCAAGCTGTTGAGCAAATGAACAACCTTTGTTCAAGTATTGCAAAGTTAAAGGCTGAAATGACTAAAATCTCCCAAACGCTGCCCGAATACGAAACGGTGATTTCAATGCACGGTGTTGGTAAAACTCTTGCGCCGCAACTTATCGCTGAAATAGGTGATATTCGCCGTTATCCTAAACGCGCCTCACTTGCTCGCTTCGCAGGAATCGAACCCCCGGAAAATCAATCGGGAACGTACAACCAACATTCCAGACGTATTTCAAAACAAGGCTCCCCACAACTTAGAAAAGCATTATTTCAAGTGATGCGATGCATTTTACAGAATAGCAATCCCGATGAGGACATTTTCCGATTTATTAGTCGGAAACGCTCAGAAGGTAAACCGTTCAAGGTTTACATGATTGCAGGTGCAAATAAATTTCTTCGCATTTACTACGCTCGTGTCAAAGAATGTTTTGACGCGCTAACCACGGCATAAATCTTTTTATAGTCGGCAATACTTCTCTTACCTGCAAGCAGGATATGGCAAAATGTTCTTACCCATTTTGATACAATTTAGGGAAAGGTCTGGGAAATGCACAAGGCTGACGGGAAATGCACAAGGCTCGTCAAGCCGCATTACATAAGAGTTTTATTGGGAAATGATTTTTGTTTTGCGTTTTTCTATGCCGTAACTTTTTTCCGTAAAAACGAAAACCCCACCAAAAAATGAATTGGCAGGATTTCAAAAATTTCAAAAATTTAGAATTGAACGCATTTGCTAATGATAAATATACACAGCTGAGTTTTCACTATTCCAACCCCGCCGAACTTCAGGAAAGTGCAAATCTCTCGCGGCGCGCTTCCGCTTGCCATTCCGACGCACGGAAAAGTACCGTGCATCGGCTCTTTGAAAAAGACCGATTCTTTATGGCTTGTGCGCATCCCGGTTTTTGATGTTAGTTTTTATGCAAAAAAAATCAAACCTGCTAATAAAAGTCAAGCTCAAAAATGAAGATTTTTAGCAGGAAATTTTGGGAGGTATTCATGTAAATTTTACACAACAAAAATAACCAAACAGAGTTGGCAATCTTTCCGCACTACCGTGCGGGAGTTTATCGCATTAAGTCGCATCCCGATTTTTTGGAATGAAAAAAGACCGCTCCCAAGCTGATTTAGATGGCGCGAAGCCGTATCAGAAAATGCGGGCGGCAGTCTTCTCCTGTCGGTTTGCGACCCTGCACAGCCGCTCTGGTTGCCCTCCGGCATTTATGAAGTTACCTATTTTGATACAATTTAGGGAAAAGTCTGGGAAATGCACAAGGCAAGAGAAAAATGCACAACCCTCGCAAAGCCGCATAAAATAAGGGTTTCGTGTCGGGAAACAATTTTATTTTTTTCGAAGGTTGGTATTTTGCCGGGAAATAATTTTTGTCTTTTACGAAGGCTGGCATCATGTTATAATCACTTCGAGAGGTCGGATGTCGATGGGAAGCAAAATCGTAGGGCAAAAAAGTAGCCGCCAATTCAAAGACACATTTTTCCGTGCTTTGTTTCATGAAGAACGCAGGGCTTTGGAATTGTGTAATGCGGTAGAAAATACGGATTTCCCTGTCGGTACACCTATAAAATTCTATACACGAGGGGATACTTCACTTACACGCCGCAATAATGACTTTGCCTGTACGATTAACGAGCAATTGCTTTACTTCAACGACCACCAAGGAACGCTAAACCCGAATATGCCGCTTCGTTTTTTGCCAAATGCGGCGGAAGTTTTGTACACTTGGATTGAGGATAAAAAAGCACTATACAGAAAAAAACTTGTTACGATTCCGACACCTAAATTTTATGTTTTGTACAACGGTAAGGAAGAAATTAAAAAAGACGTATTAAAGCTGTCGGACGCGTTCCGTTTTCCCGACCACAGTTTTTCGTGTGAACTGATAGTGAAAGTTATTGATGTAAATTACGGAAGCGGAAGTGACGCTTAAGTAGAAGCCCGTCTTTGGATGGCTACGCTTACCTTATTTCGCAAATACGGAAACACACCGACAATGGCATTTCACGAGATGAAGCAATCAAAAGGGCAGTTAATCATTGCATAGATAAAGGCATTTTATCCGATTTTTTGAAAGAAAATTTCGAGGAGGTCTGCGATATGTTGGCTTGGGAATGCACCTACGATGAGGAATTGGAAATTCGTGAAGAAGAAGGTGTCTTTAAATCCGCTATTTTGCTTATAAAAAGCGGTATGGGTTTTGAAGATGTAGCGACAAGGTTAAAATTGTCAGACTGGCAAATTCAAGAACTGAAAGAACGTATGACCTGATGCAACGAAAAACGCCGAATCGAAACCCAGCAAAGGGTATCAATGTCGGCGTTTTTATGAAAATTTGAGATTTTATTTTATTCAACTACATGGTGTGCTATCAAATCATATAAATCGAATCCAACAAGCCACCTTGCTATCATAGTTAAATCCGCAAGTGTTACCTCCCCATCACCATCCATATCTGCGGCGAGATGACAGAAACCTTCAACGCTATGACCGATAATCCATCTTGCAATTGCTGTAGCGTCTGCTGATGTCACGCGCCCATCATTAAAAGTGGAACCTACACGGAAGTTTTTTATATCAGGGATTTCTTCCCATTCTGCAATAAGAGTAACATCGCAGGTTACTGTGAAATTATCACGTCTGCGTACATATTCACCATCAACAGACTCAAACCATCCCGTGAATCGGTATCCTTCCCTTGAAATACCGTTAGGTTCAGCGGCGGTTGGCATACGCGGCAATATGCCGATATTTTCGCCAAGTTTAATTGTGCGGGTTTCGTATTCCGTGTTGATAAACTCGCCACCGTTGAGATTGAAAGTTATGGTGAATGAGTCTGGACATATGCACGGGTTGCAGTATTCACAGCAATCACCGGAGTTTACACAATGGTCGCAATCGAACTCAACATCATCCCGTACTGTAAGAACAAACTCCTTTGTCTCTATATCTCCATCATTTTGCGCTTCGATTGTAAGACTGAACATACCCGTTTCAGTAGGTGTACCAGAAACTATACCATTATCAAAAAGCGTCAATCCGTCAGGCAAATTACCGCTTGTAATGGCAAATGTGCTTACTTCTGTGTCAATTGTTGAGAAATCAATATTTGCTCCAAGTCCTCTTATTGTGGTTACTTCACGTCTTGCATGATGCAGAATACCTTGGTAGCGTCCATGCGAATCTATTCTCACGCTGAGATTTTTAAAGGCGTTTAGCCTATTTTCATCACCGGGAAGGATTAATGCCCCAATAACTTGTTGATATGTCCGTGAGGGAGCATGACTTAAAGTTTCAGAAGAATAAGGAGCAAGACTATGAATATGGACATACTCTTCTGCACCAATAATACTATGTGGCTGATTAATTAGATAGGTATCTCCCGGGAAACTAAAGCTTCTTTCGTGACCGAACCATCTAGCTACATCACAGCAAACAACATAATTTTTTATAACGGTAGCCTGATTTCGATTTCGCCATAGGTAATCTATGCGCCTTCCATGATTCTGCGCAAGACCAACTGAATTAAAAGTTACAACCCGCTTTACCTTTGTTGCGTTATCAAGCGACAAATTATCATTTATATAGCGATAGCTTTGAAGCGCAAGCCAACCGCCCAGAGAATGACCTGTTATATAAACATCTTTGTTTCCATTCTCTAATATTGGATAAAATACAGTTTCCAACATACTAACAAGAGAAGAATACTGAGCATGTCTTGGTTGTGCAACGTCAGGCGAAAAATAATAATTTAACGTTTGCCCCCAGTTAGTAATCGTATTCACGTTAAATCCGTCTGGGAAAGGAGTTCCCCTAAACGCAACAACAATCGAATCATCTCTTTCAAAAATGGTGTATGAAAAGTTATTTTGTGGGTGTGTAAAGTGATTTCTTATTCTCCACCCAGAATGCGAACTGTTGACAGTAAAATTTCGATAGGAAAGATGCGCTAAATCTGCAAGAACTTCATCAGTCACGTTAGCTGTTGGAGGAAGTGTTATTGCATCAACAGAAAAGTTGATAGTGTTCGTTGTTCGTCTGTCTCCATTGTCATATATTACTTCCACTCGTAAATCATAATTTCCTTCTGTCAAACGTGAAAATGAATGCGAATAATTCCCATTACCATCGCCAACTGTGTCTGACCTAAGAAGTCGACCATTCCTCTCTAAGATAGCTATAATTTCCTCCGTTCCATTGAAATATTCGCCGCTTACTACCACAGAACCGCCATTTGCAACTCTTCCATTGGATATTCCAGATATACGCATAGTCGGAGGGCGGGAATTTATTGTAACACCTACAAGATTGCTTACACTTTCTGCACCGGTATGCGTTCCTGCAGAAACAAAGAGATTATACTCGCCGGGCTTCAGCCATGTTGTATTGATGTGATGAGTATAACGTTGAGTATCCCAATCATAATATCGTGCAACCTGATTCAAGCTTTGCTCAATGTCATTAGGGCTTATTCGGCGCATTTCAATGTTTACAAAATCAATTCCTATCGGCATTACACCACTCAAGGTCATCATGTCGCCTTGTGTGAATTGCTCGAACGGTCTCTCTGCCCAAAAACCGTCAATGCCTACCCATCCGTCTATCGGCAGTGGCACAAATCCGCTGCTTGTAATGACAATCGTACTTGTAGCAGGTTCGAATTTAACACTAAAACCAATTTCCCTTGCCATATCACGGACATTAAAATAAGTGCTATCGTCTATGTTGTAAGACACAAGAGAAGCTATTCTCCCGTTAATTTGGACGATTGCATGGTTATATGCGGCATCTCTGTTTGAGGTTGCCCTACCTGACAAATCACCGCTTACGCTAGTATATGGCTGCGCTGTAGTCAATACAACCATCTGTTGTGCGTTGTTCCAACCAACATCAAATTGGCTTCCACTACCATTTAGAATCGCTGCCAAATCACGCACTTTTACAAAATTTTGCTCATTTATGTTGTATATAGTCATTAGATTAGAATAATCAACACCATCTACCCAAATATCGTGCGGAGAAGGTCGCGCAACAATTCCGGGAACATCGGGGTTGTCATTCCACATTGAATCGTTATCGAATTTGCTTACACGGATTACCCTGTAACCTTCTCTTTGAATATCTGTCTTGCTTCTTGTTCTACGTCTCGTTTCTTCTCCCGGAATGCCTGTAGCTGCTTGGTCGAAATACGAAATAAAGTCTTGACTCGTATCGTATACAAACATCATATGCGTTGCTCGTACCAACAAGTCACCCGGACGAACATCATCAAAGGAAACATAATAATACCCATCACTTCTATTGGCTCTATTCATAAACCCAATTGTATTCATGCGCGGCACATTGATGATATAGCTTACAAAAGCACTACAATCAATTGCATAAAAAGGGCTGTGTCTCGGACCATTCCCCATGTCGGCAGTAGCACTCCTCGTATACAGACGACTGCTTGGATTCTGCACTGTAGCTGTAAACTCCGACAACTCGCAATGGATAAGTATTTCAACACCGCCTGCACCATATGGAAGTCCGCGATAAGTAACTCCCTCTCTGAACTGACTTCGTTTTCCCCAACCATAAAAGTCCCTAACAGGCGTAAACGTAAATTCATAAATAGCTTGCGCTCTGCTTATTGCGGTTGCCACGCCAACATTTATATTTTGCAAAGGTATTTCTGTCATAGACACTCTTACTGGAAAATCTTTAACAACAGGAACTCCCCCAACAGTGTGATACAATTTCAATCGCATTGAAATTATTTCTGTAGAGTTTAGGGCAAGCGAAAATGCATACGAACCGTTCGGATTTGATAGCGGTGCACACAATTCTTCATATCCGCTGGCATAAACAGCATATAACTCTGCGCGAACAAAGCTTGTTGGAAAAGTTGCCGTCGCAGTTACCCACTCACCAAGACTGACAGTGCTTGGCGCAACAGTAAAATGAATATCATCCGATTGAATTATCGTTATTGTTCTCATTCTTTTCCATGCTTCTGGTAAATGTGTCCAGTCCCTGTTTGTGGGTACATACCAAATCTCATATTGCCCCGGCGTAACACCTGTGGTATCCCATGTCCAAGACGGATTACGGGTCTGCATACTTGCGTTTGTAGACCATATCGCCGAAGCCACATCTGTACTTTCTCCGACTTTTTTAACGTAAAATCCCGTCCATCCATAATCTGTCCCGGT
>Ga0131853_10002797_pt1 | contig 31264 bp, 23 predicted proteins | sample TergutLab28metaG_FD_92764 | JGI IMG/M metagenome (GOLD analysis project Ga0131853, IMG submission 92764) | Labiotermes labralis P1 segment gut microbial communities from Petit-Saut dam, French Guiana - Lab288 P1 (version 2) (version 2) | ecosystem: Host-associated > Arthropoda: Insects >... | reverse complement strand
TTGCGCTGACCACGTGACACCCCTCTATCCGCAAAAGTTGGCACTAACTTCGCCGACCGGCGGCGGCCGCTCTGTCGGTATAGTTCGCGTGCGGACTAAAGCCACGGAGTTTAGTTTAGTTTTTAGCATTGATAGGAAAATTTGCACGGTATTAAGATTATTGTCAACGTGCCTTTGAAGACCACTGATCAATACTTTCGTCGCATAAGATAATTGTCTTACCATCACGTGTATCTGGTTATAGTTTTGCTCGGTATTCAATTGACTATTCTTACGTTGGACTAAGCACCAGTCATCGCGACATCTTGATTACAGAGGCGTATTTGAGACGATGTATAATCAACAGCATTACTTTGTGTCCTACGGATATAGTTTTATATAACGCATTAAATCCTGCGGATTTAGCCTACTTTTCCAGGCGAATATAGCAACAATGCGCCGAAGGGATCTACTCTACGACTATCGAACCCCCATCCTTCAGCAGCATGGGAAAGTCTGATTCTATCATTTTCCCAAGCAGCGTCCAGTCACCGTACGCTGCCCGCAAGCCAATGGCTGGACCACTCACACGGCATCACTAGCTGGGGTCGGACATATATTCAACGCCTCACGCTGCTCGATCATTACCAACGACATTCGGACCTCACCAGAACTCCACGGAGAAATACAGGATAACATCGACATCGACTCACTTTTCCAAATACGCCAAACTTCTTCACGCCAAGCACAACAGACGTATTGGCATCTAATAGCAACCACCACAATCTGTGAAATCGCCACACTCAATGTGTTATATTTCTCCTTACGCTCCTACATACGTAACATAGTCACGTGTTACCTATCCGCTAACAAGAGTCTCGAACCCAGTACTTCAGAACGAGATCCTTCTCCCTTACCACCCGAACCGAGACGAAGGGCGTACAGTCCACAACAAGAAGATTTTAAAAAAAAGGAAATTTGTTGCCACCTACTCCACACAACCAACTAGATACATTTTAAAAACTGTTACTTTGGCGATTCCTTAAGCATTATTTTTTTCTTGTGCTACACCGAGCTTCTACATGTGTAGACTAGCGCTGAGACGGCTGTTCTCACACAACGACATCCACTGTAAGCCAACACAACATCTGGACGCCTGCGACTTTGTGACATCCTATTAAATGACACCTACTATGTAGTAGCACACTTCCACTACATCCTATCAATAGGAGCAGTATTTGCAATCATAGGGGGATTAGTTCAATGATTCCCACTATTCACCATGTACTATACATTACTATAAACCCAAAGTGACTGAAAGCTCCATTCGCTGTCATATTCACAAGGGTAAACCTAACATTCTTGCCACAACACTTCCTAGGATTAGCTGGAATACCTCGACGATACTCAGACTACCCAGATGCTTACACCACATGAAATGTCATCTCATCAATAGGATCAACAATCTCGTTCGTAAGAGTAATAATATTCCTATTCATTATATGTGAAAGAATTACATCAAACCGATTAATTCTATTCCTTACACACACAGAAACTAGGTAGTATGACTACAAAACTTCCCACCAGCAGAACACAGATACTCAGAACTGCCAACCATCTCATTAACTAACTAATATGATATTAAAACATGTCTACGCCATGTGCAAAGCACGCTCGAACACATTGGCATCACAGCAGTTTCCAATACTTCGTGGAGAAAATTACTAGAAAGAGCAACGAAGGCCTCCCCGAAAAACAAGAATCACAAAACCTCTTGTGATTTAAGGCTTCCGCAGTGATGTACATGGGATCGGCGCTCTGCTGAGATATTATGCAGTTTACAGTGGTAATTCCGCCCCGAAATGTCGGTGCACAAGTATCACTATACGCTGTGTAATATACTTGAAGAGAACAGGTCTCACTTAACTTCATTTTACATTGTCTAAAAATTACAGTTGTACCCTCGTGTCATGCGTAGGTTATGTGTTCTTGAGAAGGGTCACAGTTACACAAATCACACACTTCCTTCCTCGTAACCAGCACCAATATATTGCAGCACGACCCAGGGCTTTTTTTTTTTAAGACAAAAAGGATATAATTGTTCAAACAACCCCAAATCAAGTTTATACCCATCTGTGACCAACTTTAACACGATATAAAATAATTCTATTCACTAACCTGCACAAGACATTTTGGCATTGAGATGTATAAGTTTCCCCTAGTTTGAATCTAAGAACCCCCAAAATGGCATAGCTAGATTCCCCCGCCTCCGCTGGCATCACTGAATTTAAATCTGCTATATTTAGCAACTTAACTCTCTTGTTAGCATCCCTGGTCAGTGATCTGCGCCATTTATTTCATGTACGAAAAGAATGGATTATAAACGCAGTGCGAAACAGAGAACAACTGCTTTGTGGGTAATAACAGGTGGGTTTTAAAAAATGTTACTGGAATGCAACAGTGCAACTCACAAACAGTCGTATGAAAACTTAGCGGAGACAGCAAGAAGGGACTTATAAAAAGCATATAACATCCAATGAAATCAGATTCCAATTCTTGAACTTTTAAGGAGCTACCAACATTGATGATATGTTTGCATAAATCTTGCCATAAGAAGCTGACATAATCCTAATTGAAATTCCTTTCATATTTTCAGATTATCCACTCATAAATGAACCCTACACCCATTGATGTGTTTTAGTCATCACAGTAATTGAACCAACCTAACAAGGGCCAATTTTAGTTGATGATGAGCCATGTCCACCTTGTCTGCATCATCAATCTCAGGATCTTTGTTCACCTTCTTAAATTGTCCCCAAAACAACCAATCCTTGAAGTCACCCCCAAATTTCTTCAACTCAACAGTAGGCAAATTCAATTTTCTCTTACTAGCATTCAACATGGAATTGCCTTCATTTTCCATTTTAATGTCAGCACTAAACCATCTCTGGACATAGTGACTAACTCCCTTGCGTATTCATACACTTTTTGCATTTCCTTGTCCAAATCTTCCTCTCTCACGTCTGCTCACAACAAGAGATCCATAACCTCATCATCCAACTTATGTCTATGTATTCTTATTGTATGTTTATGTATCTTCATCGTGCCAGCTGGCACTCTTCAGCTACCCTGAGGTTTCTCCATGCTTTTTCCTCAGTTGTAAGGCAAATGCCAGGGTAAAACCCGCAAAGATGGGGCACGGCCTGCACTCTTCCATAATTGTTGTGTTGTTCTACGTATTGTTTGTTTTGTGTCGTTCTGCGTACTGTTTGTGTATAAATGTGTACTGTACTACTGCCACTGGGTGGCTAGCCAACTGCAATTAACAAATATATCATCACATATCATGGATCAAGTGCCTTCTCCCATAGCAACTCCAAATCTGCCAATACTTTGGAATCATCTCAGTTGTCCAGGTGCTCCCTCGACATAACCTTGTCTAGTGCATTATAAAGACCTGAACATGCCACGCACACCACCTTACGCCTCTTTTTAAAAATATCCATAGCTGGACACAAGCGTATTACTCACAGGTCCTGTTATGGTTGGCAAAATGTTGCAGTGTGGCCAACAAAAATTTTCATAAACCAAATACTGTATATCTACACAAATCCATTTCCAAACATCATCACATCATTTGGTACTTAATGGAAAGGGAAGAAGTGGAACAGATTAAAAACAGAACTACAGTAAAATTTCTTTAATCCAACATCCAAAAATCTAGAAATCATGATAATCTGTAAGTTGACAATAAGTTTCGCTTTTACCAGAAAAATAAACAGGCCTCCAAGAGTGTCTGTAAACAGCCATTTTGGTATATCATCACCCCTTCTCCTACTTTGAAGCTCCAGAAAACATAGAACAGGACCCTGATGACCCTGAACCAGCAGATGAAAGAAATATCCAAATGGAATACTCCTTTGCTCATTTTTACAGCCCAAGTATAGGAGCAGTAACTAAAAATTACCTGTAAGAACTCAGGTTACCATCTGATAATCCAGAATATTCAATTCAGCACCTGTCCAGTTCTGTGCATGTCAAATCAGCAGAATTTTACTGCATATGCAAGGGCAAATAATAACATTAGAGAGGTATAAAAATTAGTATTCTATAAATAAATCATTATAAAAATCATGGTTATAAAATACATGTAGTTTAATTAATGTTCCATTTACAATTACCCACGTATTTCAGAGATGTCAAACATCAGTTATTATTCACCATAGAAACTATTTTGGCCATCAGTTTATTAAAATGTTTAATCAATTAGGTCCTAATTCATACAGTGGAAGACAGTTTGTCAAAAAAATTCAGTGCTACTTAAATAAGAAGTATGTTGGTTATTTGGATAACACTATTAACTCTTAAGTTCCTACAGCAGCAAATGAGCAATTTGAAACAAAAGATGTGAAAAAGAGGTTCAGTATTACTTCTCATCAGGCAACCCAAAAATCTCCTAAAATTTTTTTAAAAATTATTCTTACACATTAATAATAATAATATACACAATACTACTCCCTGGACACAGAAATACAAGTAATACTGTACTTTTAAGCTGTAAGTAACATTCTAAATTTTGTATAAGGATAATATAGTCTTATATCTTAACAACAAAAAGATCAAAGGGGAGAAATTATTTGGGATTAAAGATATGTTATATCAAATGTACTGATAAACCAATTACTCATGACAGTCCTAGTACTACTAAGTTTTACAGATCTTTTTAATATGATAATATTAGCTTCAGACTTACACTTTATGCATTTTACTTCACCACGGACCTACAACTGACCATTGCACAGAAATAAAACTCTTCCACTTGTACTTGAATTCGAGCAGACGTGCAGGTTATTGTAAAGTTATGGTAGCACTTTGCTCTGAATGTTTGACAACTTCAACAGACATGTGCATGTAACTATTTTACAATGGGAAATTGTACATGACATTAAGGTTATACAAAATTTTCAGTGTTTAATGAGACTCAAGTATAAATCCATATTTAGCACTGCCAATAACTTGAAAGCTTCTCACAGTCAATTTTATTAAAAAAATGGCATGTCTGGAATCAGTCTAACATAATGGCACATCTTACATTTAATGGACTGTGCATCATTGTGATAGTTGAAGAATAAAAGACCAACTTGATGCCACTTGCTATTTTATTTCACTTCTTACGTGCTCATCATGTTTCAGACATTAGTATGTCCATCATCAGGAGCTTGCGACTGTGCTTCAGCCTGCAACACGAATACCACTCCAACCCAACCACACTGAATCTCCAACACGCACCGAACCAAGGACAAAACAACCAATGTGGTAATTCAGCAGCACAGTCGCAAGCTCCTGATGATGGACATACTAATGTCCGAAACATGATGAGCACGTAAGAAGTGAAATAAAATAGCAAGTGGCATCAAGTTGGTCTTTTATTCTTCTATAATGTCACATATCATATCCAAAGAGCTGTGCTTGTGTTCCATAACAATGAATGGATAACAATTCTTGTTTCTCTTTCTTGACAAGTTCAATTTGATTCAGCAGTATGTATTAGGTTTATGCATGGAGATGTAAATGTATATGGAAGGTGATTTAAACACAAGGCATTGATACAAGTTGAAATATTTCAATTTTGCTGACACTATATACCATTTAAATTTGTGGGGTTCAGAAGCAACAGAAAGGAGTAGGAAGTCATAAAATCTGCTCAGGAAATCAACAGTACATACATTTGGAGTGGAAGTTGGATGTTTCAGAGACACTGTCTGTTGCCATCATCGTGAGTCACAGGTGGGTAACCACTGTTGATCACAAACCATCACATCAAATCACTTCCTGGTGATGATAACAAAAATGATCTCTAAAACGATTCCTGTTCTAAATTGACTGAAATTAATAGGGAACACACAACTTTTGGTTTGTTTAAAGTAAATAATTTCAAGCTGGACATAATTACAAAGCCTCATTAAGCAAAACACAGAACAAACTTCAACACCAAGACAGAAGTAGAACCTCTTACATGAAATAATAATGTAAAAGAATTATATAATTATCCATGACATTTCCCAGGAAGATATGAAATTCTGACATCAACATCGATGAAGATTCAAGCCTTCTGGGATGACATCTTTTGTTGACTTATAGTTACCAATATTTTGAAGGTGTAAAGATTCAGTTTGAAGGCCAAGTGGTCCTCTCCTTGGACTACCTGATTCTAAACATGAAGGCATAACTAGGCTTAAAAACCCCAGTAACCACCTATAGACGACAAAGTACATCCCAGAAGGTTTTGGTCTTCCAGCTTCCTCGATTTATGGTCTCAAACATATCTAAATAAATGTTTCCTTTGGGTAGTACTGGCAGCCAAGGAACTCACAAACACTTCTGCTTTTAGAGTACCACTTGTCACCCGTACCCAAGAGTAAAATGCAGTGACACACAACAGCATCCAATACAAATTAAATACTTGGAACAATCTAGGATTCATTGTCATTGGAAACGATCACACTTGCTTCATTTCAAGCCTTGTTTTAAGATTAAAATTCAGTTATAAGTAACAAAATACTACAATGTGAATGGACTTGTTCTGAAGTATAGGACAGCCTCTTGAGTTCACATATTTGTGACTCAGTTTTACTGACGGTGTGTCCATACCCAATGAGATTTTGTAGTAGAAAACCTTAATGTTGAGAAATGACATTCAAATTAAAGTACATTTTCATTAATTTGGCAATGAAATGATATTATTTTACTGGATTCAGTCAGCTTTCAAGAGTAGAACGAGAAGCTCAGTTAGTTTGCCCTGACTAGCCAGTCAGTTTTGCCTGAGATTTTATATCATCTTCCAAGCTTTTCAGAACCTCTGTTACAATTGGTCTGACAACTGGGCAAATGACCTTCCTGTCTGATGCTGGAGTCAGTCTAAAAATATTATAGTTATATCCTAATGATTACAAATGTCCAGATAAATGGTGCTTATCCAGGGGTTCCCTGTTGTGAGACATCAGTTCCAGTTAAATATGGCACCTCATCCAACAGTTTTGCAAGTAAAAATAAAATGTACTTAGACTGTGTGTTCTGGATTGTGGCACCATATAATCTAGTAAATGGTTACCTACATTTTGGAGAAACCTCTTGCTCCCATCACCAGAGTAAGAGTGAAGATGACATCACAAACAACACCTTCACCACCATGAAAATCTCCATGCATAAAAAATTGAGAAATTTTCAAACTATATCATGTCAAAGGGTGGAAACCACAGCCTTAAAATGTGTATTACACTAGAGAGCTGGGAAGGGTCAAAAGGTTGGATGACTTATAAATAAATACAAGTCACCTCAAGATCTTTGCTCTTCTAGGATGTTACACAGGGTATATCAGTAGTTATTTACCCATGTTTTGGAAAAACCTGTAGTCAACTTGGACTGTTTGACCCTTGAAAATGGAACTGACAAATTGTTCCAAAATGGCAGTATTTAACTACCAAGCTATGCTGCATAACATAAATACTTTTACACCTCCAGTACAGTGAGAAACACCAATACTAAAATGATACAACTGAAAGTGGATACAGGAAAGTTACTTGTTCATTACTACAACATCAAATATTCTGTATCACTACAGATGCTGTACACTGCCACACAGCGTACAATGCCAAGCTACAAATAGTAAGCTGCACTTATGCACATACATAAACTTGTCACCAAATACTTCAGACCAGGATACAAACAAACATATGCAATGTTATGCTTTCACTGTACTCCTGAAATGGCAAGAAGTTGAGGGAATTGCAGGGCATGGCAGCAAAGAAGCAAACTTTGTTTTATGATCAAGCCTACAGTCAACCATGTTACTGAGCTACTTAGCAATATAAAGACTTGAATACTGCAGTGCAATTCTACTGAATGACATCTGCAGGAATTAAGCAGTAGGTACTGCTTTCCATATGTCAGAATACTGAAAATTATTGTTCTCATGCTATCCATTCATATCTTCAAGTTACATGGAAAAATCACAGTGGATAGTTATGTATAGGGTGTTTCTTTTCCTGCGTGACTGATAGGGGCCAGCCCGACGCTCTAGCGAGTTTCATAAAACTCTCTAAATGTCATTATCATTGTGATCATTTGTCTAGCTCCTGCCATTGACTGTTAAACCTCAATGACACTGAATACAATATAATACTGGTGGAGCATTTAGCTGGCACTTGTCAGTCAAGCAGGAACACAACACCTTATTTAACACAAGAAATTGCTATCGTGAATTCAAAATGGAATGAAAAAGTTCACCTATGCCTCATTTCTTGTAACACAGAAACCAATTTACAAACTGCATATTTATTCAGTACCTCCAAACATCCTCTGGAAATATAAAACGTTTCTGACTGGCATTACAATAGGCGTCATCATAAAATGACTTCAAGTGCAGAAAGTCATCGTATTCAACGTAAACAGCTGAGACTGAAAAACTGCCGACTGATTGGTTAAAAGTATGATGAAAATTTCATGACTATTTTTTAATCTTGTGCCTCCAAACTACATCCATCCATTGTGTGCCTCACAGGCATAATGTGGCCAAAAAGATACACTGACCTTTATCAGTCAAACCTGTATTATGTAGGTTGGATGATGGAGGATCTGGATTTTGATTCCCAAAGAGGGCAAGAAAATTTTCTCTTTCCCAACAGGCCCCAGAGACAGTCCAGCTACCAGCTACACACACACACACACACACACAAAGCCCAGACATACTTGTATCTTACGTACTAAACAATATCACGTAACAAGTTACTCAAATTCACATAACGTTTGTAACATATCTTATGATATGAACAAAGCAATTTCTGCAACAATTACTGTGAAAGGAATACATTAACATTTCATAGTAACAATGTAATCACTTAGATTGCACATACAGAAAAAACACAGACATTCCTTAATGAAATTTTTACTATTAGAATTCAGAAACATTTTCCTATATTCTATTTATACACAGTCACACTGTTACATACTGGACACAAAATTTTGGCAGCTGAATGTACGTTACATGCATATCTCTGCAGAGGCACGTGTAATAAATATGTGTTTTAAGCAGTTCACTGGAAACCTGAAGATGACCATGTCAGGTTGAAACATGTAATCCATGTAGTTACAATAACTCAAAATTTAAAATATATTATTATTTTTACTGTGTGTTGCTCTAAGAAATAAAGCCTTCTTTGCAAATAAAAAGATATTTCAAAGCAAGCTTATATCTAAAAACACAACACTGAAATTATATTTCTCAGTAATTAGACCAGTAGTCACATATGCATGTGAAACATTGATATTAAAAGAAACAATAACCAATAGACTAATGGTTTTTGAAAGTAAAAGTTTGAGGAAAATATTTGGCCCAACCTATGAAAATGGATCCTGGAGAATAAAAACTAATCAGAAATTGGATAAAATAATAAAACATAAGAACATAATAAACTTAGCCAGAGCACAAAGGCTAGGATGGTAAGTCCATATCGAAAGAATGCAAGAAACAAGAATGGGCAAAGCAATACACATCTGGAAACCCATTTCAAAGAGGCCAATGGGGAGACCAAAGATACGCTCAGAGGACAACGTTAAAAAAGATATAGAGGTTAAAAGTGCCAAATTGGAAGACCTTTGTCGAGGATAGAAGATGGAAGGAAGTGGTTGAGAAGGCACTAAGAGTTGTAGAGCCATACTAAGAAGAAGAAGATATTTATAAACTGTCATTAGCACAGCATATAACCACCACACTTTTTCATTCCCCATGCATATATAAATAAATGTTTTTGTTGACTTCTATTTGCTCTTTTGTGTGTGCTTGTGTGTGTGTCAAGATACATTTGCACAGCACAAATCAATTAATTCATTTGCCCCCCCAAAAATTCACAGTTGTCCCATTGCATTAGTCCGCACAATTTCTCTACTTTGTGAATGTTGCCTTCTCATAATATTTGTTTGCACATCTGCTGTTCATACACTTTATGAAATCACATGTGACAGTAGCATGGGAAAGCAACTACTAAATAAAAGAAATAATCAATACACTGTATCACAATTATCTAATGAAGACACCTACATTATGAGATTGCAGCAAATATTCTGTTACCAGGCCTGCAACTTTCAAATATACACAATATGAGTGCATGGCCATTAAAACCCCTTAAGTATCTACTATCAAAAGTACAAGCAACATTATGATATTCAGTGAGATTCAGTACCTGTTGAACACCTATGTCTGGACTGCAGCCATTCCACCTGATGTATATACAATTAAGCATCATTGTTAAAGGCAATAACTGAATCAATGGAGAAAGAGAATTCAGAGACTTCCACTGAAAATCAGGGCTCCATTTGTGGTCTGAATGTCATAAAGTAATATAATCTATTCACCCTAAATATGAAAGTTTGGTTGTGTCCTGCATGCAACATGATTAGCATTACCAACAATAATATAGTGCATGCAGAAAATGGTACATTTTTTGCATTTTTCAAAACAAAGAGAAAAAATGTTTTAAAAAACTATAACACAGATTTTGGATCATGTTAAAAAAAAGAACTGTCTATAAATGCAGTAAAATTCATATTTCACTATGGATTGAAATTGTGAACTAAGAAAAACAGTGTATGAGAAAATGTAACACTGAAATATTTTGACAGAGAACACAGAAAACAATTTTTGAACCACTGAATTATGGGCACAATTTCATCCCATTTTCAGATAAACATAACTATAACATCTACTTTTAGAGATACACTTTTGAACTATATAAACAGCAGAAGGAAACATGTCTATTACTTTGATTTGTGGCACAAGATCTTCTTTTGTACAATAACAAAACTATTTTTCAGAGAAAACCATGACAACTTAACAAAACTGCATGGAGCAGAATCCTTCTTGAAAACCTGAGTCAGTCAGCTAGGTAATATAGTCTAAACATTACAAAACCCAAGGTTCCTTATCTTCACAACAGCCCACCAATGAGCTCTATACTGATCCCCACACATATCCAGTGAACTCCAAACCACATTTCATTCAAATCATTTTCCTTATTTTCCTTTCCTCTTTGCCTACGCCTCTGAAATGATACTTCATTTCAGTCTAAGACAGTTTCATGTCACCCTGAAATGCATTTAAGAAGTCTCAACATATCAAACATTTTAATAATCATACTGGAATGACAGTACATGTGATTCAAATGAATGGATTACTCTGTCAGAATTTACATCAACTGCAATTGTGATGACCATGTGAGACACAGAGGAATGGCTGCAAACACAAACTAACTGATCAGATTTCAAACTACTCCTATGTAGGTGAGCTAATTAAATAAAAACTACTAACAGGTAGCCTAAGAAAGGAAATCAACTTTCAGACACACGACATGGATTACACATAAGAGTATAAAACAGTGAGAAGATAAATAACACGTATTAAAAAAACAAACTGTATTCTTGAACACAATCTCAATACTCCAGTGAACAGCAAGTTGTAGCACCAGCAGCTGCAGTAGAAGGTGGACCCATCATTCATTCCATTCCTAACACATGATTAACTTCATTTCATAATGTGGCAACAACCCATAACTGTCTTAGACAGCACCTTCAGCAATAGCTAAAATGAAAAGATATCTTGAACAGAATGGAATATGTGCTAGTATAAAACTTGTACAAATAGTACCTAGCACCAAAAAAGAAGACAGGTACAATAAATTATTTTGTAAGCAATGTGCAGAAATTACCACTATGTACCAATAATTAAGGCTAATTAACATTCAGAACACATTCCTACAATGTCCTTCACATCATGCTCAAAATAAAAAAATAAAAGCTGCTTCAGAGGGTATACCTTCTTTCCCATATACTAACAGTTTCCTGGCAATGCCCTTCATGCGAAGTATTGTGTGTGTGTTTGAAAGATATGTTTACCAGCACGTACTGAAGCATCTGTAATGAGTGTCACTATACCTGCATATTAAAATGCTTCACATAGAGCAATGTTGAAAAAAAGTTCATACTTGTCATGGTAAAAAATGCTTTAGTTTAAAATCATGAGCATTACTGCATAAAAACAGAACATTGGTTTAGAAGATTTCTTTTACAGCAGTTCTGTGTTAATGTGCGTCTGGTGTGTGAGTGATAGCATCAGGTACCTGCCAGCAGTACTACTGACACTGCAGACCCTTATGTGCACCTCCAAAGTCAAATGACTACAGGTACTTCTGGTATATGACTACAGGTCATTGCATGATTCATGAATAGCCAATGGAAAGCAAGACAAAGAATTGGACTAATAAAGTGCTGAGGAGGCAGAAAGCTCATGAGCAGACTGTAAATGTGCACAGATGGAACAGCTAGGGAAAACAAATGTGACAGTGCTCTTTGTTGAGTTATGTAACAAGAGAAAAGTGGGTGATGCATGATTCATTAATAGCCAATGGAAAGTGAAATAATAAATTAGACAAATAAGTGCTGGGGAGGCAAGGAGCTGATGAGTAAGATGGAAGTCTGCACAGATCATGGGGAAGGTGGAGAAAAGCCCGAGAACAAAAATGAAAAGTGCCCTTTTTTTTAATTATGTGAGAAGAGAGAAATTACAGACCCAACTTCCTATCTTCATGTGTAAATTTTACCCTTCCTTTTTGCTTTCTCCTGTTCTCAGTCTTTTGCCAGCACACACCTTCCATGCAGATGTACCATTGTTCCTGACATACTCCTCATTCGACTCCCTTAAGAAGAGATCAGTCAACTTTTACAGTGCTATCACTAAACAAATCAAATGGAGCACTTCCTGCTACTCTGTGGACACATAATGGATCAACACAGCATACTGGATAGTGATTGGATCTTGATGATGGACACAGTAAAGATTGCTAAAAGTCTGCTATACTGCCTACATCTACACAGTGCCCACAGACTAAGATACCAATTTTGTTGTCAAAAATAATTTTATAATTCATTCACGGTACACTTATCATCAACAACAGACATGCCTCCCTTAAATCCAACCCCTTGACCATACCTCAGTGTTACATAGAGATCTCTACCCTGGGTCATGTGGGAGGCGGTCACAGGTGGGGAGGGAACACCCTGTAGAGGGTTACTATGACACATGCTGGTTAACTGGGCTGTGGTCTACTTAAGCCAAGGTGGAAGGTATTGTGCTAAAGGCTGCGTGGCACTGGGGCAGTGACAGCAGTGCCATAAATGATCCTCCTGGGGAAACAGACTGCACCCAACGTATGTAGGCCTTCCACCAAAGTGGGGCTCCGTGGACGGTGACTGTACGTTTCCACCTTATTTCGTAGGCGAGCTCCTTGACTGGGGACTTTGAGAGTTATGAATGAATGAATAAACTATATGCTCTGGAAACAGGCCCGTTGGGGGAACATGGAGCGGGGCTCCTTTACCAGGGACTTAGAGAGGTGAGATTTTGTATCATAAGGAGAACTTTTATGGGGGGGGTCTCTAAGATATGTGTAAAAGAAGGCTCTGGAAACGGGCATCTCTCTCCGTAAGGGCCCTGCTGGAGGAGGGCTCATTTACTGGGGATTCTGAGAAACAGCGAGAGCTCTGGAAATGGAGCATCTCTATGGGAGCTCTGTGAAAGGAACCTGGAGGGAAGGCTCTTCTACTGGAGGTCCTGAAGGATATATAAAGGGAGGCTCTGGCGATGGGCATCTCTCTGTATAGGGGCCCGCTGGGGAACCTGGAGGAGAGGTTCATTTACCAGGGACTTCAAGAGCCAGTAAAAGATGGCTCTGGAAATGGGTCTCTCTCTCTCTCTGTGGGGGCTCTATGAGGGGAACTTGAAGGGAGGGCTCCTTTACTGGAGATCCCGAAGGATATGTAAAGGAAGGCCCTGGAAACAGACATCCTCCATATGGGACCCACTTGGGGTGAAGAGAGGTGATGCTGCTTTACCGGGTATTTTGAGAGAAAGGTGAGATTTTGACTTATTAGGAGATACTGTTTATTGGGAAAACTGACAAATATGTAAAAAAAGGCTCTAGAAACCAGCAACTCTCTCCACAGGGGCCCTGTTTGGGAACCTGGAGGAGAGTTCGGTAACCGGGAACATCGAGAGACAGAAAAAGAGTGCTCAGTAAATGGTGCATCTCTGTCTATGTGAGCTCTGTGAGCGGAACTTGGAGGAAGGGCTCCTTTACTGGGAACTCTGAAAGCTAGGTCTTATTAGTAACCAGAGACAGGTTCAGAACCTGATTTCAGGCTTTAGTTCAAATATCCTGTAACAGGACACAACCCAGGGTTGTTATTGGCCTCTTTATAGGACATGTATGTATGTATGTATGTGTGTGTGTATGTGTGTGTGTGTGTGTGTGTGTGTGTGTGCGCACGTGCACATGCATGCATGCATGTATGTATGTATGTAAGTATGTATGTACACATGTACCTACATACGTATGTAGGTATGTAAGTACGTACGTATGTATAACACCCTGAGTAGACATTTTTACTTAACAGGTTTGACAAATAGCCCATATGTAGGAGGTGTGGAGCAAAGGAAGAAACCTCAGCCCACTTTCATGTGAGTGTGGAGCTGTGGCTTCACTGAGTCATACATATCTGGGCTCCTTCCAACTTGGACCCAGAGGATGTTAAAGAGTATAAATCTGGGGGAAATCTGGAACTTTAGTGAAGGAACAGGGCTCCCATGGCTTGGCATCTGATTGTGGGGCAAAAAGGGCCGATCTAAAGGCCTAGTTGCATCGGGACTGAAAGGGTTTGAACCCAATTATTATACACATCTACAATGCACACTGTTTCTTGGCATTATCACATCTAACAGACACTAAATAAAGTGAAAGAATGGGACAAATTATGGGTCCTTGACCTTCTATCAATGTTACAGCCGATATTTTGCTTTCTGGTACTGCCTGCTGTTATATATATGTTACATATAACCAGATCATTGTCCTTTGCACCACAATGGTTCGGCTTCCACACTTGAACTTCATGTTAGAATTATAATTACACCATACTTTCCTACATAACAAACATCTACACATCGTTACACAAAATATATATAAAAATCTTAACATTTTTCCTATTACAGTCTAGGCACTTTTTCTTTCACACAACCATAGTACTTGCATTTTATAAAAATTATGTACAGTAAAAAAGCAAGACAGATCTAATAAAAGTGTCTGAAACTTCATTTTAAATTGTGATGATCTATGAAACTGTGGGTATCATGTCATGTCATGGAAGGAATATTCATACTGTACAGATCAAGCAATGAGAAAATCTTCACCTTAGTACAAACACATCCACTCCATGCAGCACAGCAAAAAATTTGTGTATAAGATGAACACTACCAATGTTTTGAGTAACTAAGCTCATGGAATTTTTTTTAAAAAATTATGTAGTTAGCCCTTTAAAGCACATCAGTTAATATGCATACAATTCATTTTAAAATTTAAAAACTGTATTTTCCACTGAGTTCATAGATATATTCCACAGGACAGGGACTACAGTGTGTTGTAATGGAGACAGTGTGCGAATAATGTAAGGTAGGAACTGAACATGGATTATATATTTGGAGGAATTTCATGCTTTGTAGGCATTATGTAATCACTGGTTATTTTATTATCTGATATATTATTAAAACGATCCTGTTTATCTCTATTACCTTAATCAATCGACTTGAAATTGCACCAATTCAGATATTGTTCATTATACGAACAGGCAAGCCAACAGGTGCCTGCAAATTGTAATAAATAAGACCTCCTAGCAACTAAAGATATTTCAGCCTTCATTCAAATTCAGTCAATTGCTTTACATGTACTGCAACTGACACCATGGAGAACAAAAACCATCAGCAAACAACTGCCAACATTGGCATTAATGAATGCATGGAGTTGGTCCAATAGATGTGCACTTGCAAGGAAGATTCTGGTTAAGAGAAAGAAGTACACAAACCACATGGATGGGAAAAAGTGATTGTGGGCTACATTCTGACTAGTGGACTACAACACAGATAAAGTGAAAATAAATATATTAATTTGCAGGCACCTCACTCTACTAGGCCCATAAACCACTGCCATTAAGTCAAAGGACAGAGTACAGGCCCAACGATAATTGCTAAACTGTGCTTCACAGTACTGGAACTGAATTTCCATATCACATATATTAACATCACTGATTAAAATAGTGTATTGTTGCCATTAAATGCACTGTGTAGGTCAGACGTAATTCTCCTCAGCAGCTTTATTTGGTGCTATTACTCGCCAACTCTTTGCTTCACTTGCATTCACTTTAGATGGGCTTGGCTGAGGCCTCTCATCACCAGAAGCACTAGAACTACTTCCACTAGCACTTGCTTCCCTCACTGTGGAACAATTGTTATTCTGTCTTGACAAGTAGGCCATCTCCATTACATTTTGGTTCTGTAACAAATCAGAACTCTGAAAGATCCTACAGCAAAGTTCAATAACCATAGTTACTTGCTTTTCTTAATACACTGAGTTCCTGGCACACTGAGAAGCCTAATCACTGCAACTCCAACTCATAGATCATTTTCAGATTTAGGTAGTCCTACAGCCATTAGCAGCCACGTGCCTTCACCAGACCATGCAGGATGCCACTGCTACTTGGGATGGTTGAACGTGCAACTTCAACATCTGAACTACTTTAAATATTGCAGTGTTTCAGATACAGTTTTTCAGTTCAGCTTATAATGTACAACAATGAAGTTCTGAGGCAAATATTATCAAACAAGTACAGTTTGGCACATAAACCAATTCTAACCGGTTACTATTAGTCCATCCTACAAATGCCAGGAATTAATGACAAGAAAGTTCTAGTTCAATCACCCGCAGCAGCCCCGTGCATACATTGTGCATACCACTATTAGTTAATCTGTAACAGCCCTGTGCACAAATTGTGTTCTGTCTTGGAGTAGCAATACAGCACTGAGTTTTGTTTCATATGCATGGACTGCAACTCCAGGAACATATGAAATGCTTGACACTGTTTATGGAAATATAGCTGTATCTCATGTGCATATCTTGGAATGGCTTAAAAGATTCAGGGAGGGATGTGAGTACCACAAAGATGATCTTAAGGCAGTAACTAAATAAACACTGAAGCTAGGAATGTGAAATTTAGTGCAGAGACGGATCATACGACTAGCTAAACACTCTATATTAGAACCAGCTGCTAAATGAACAGTTACAGATTTGGTGACACAAAACTTTAATGTTCCATTCAACAGATTTTTAACATACAGAGAATCTGGACTGTGGGAACAAGTTCTTCACAAACTTAAAATATGATGATGACGATTTATACGAATAGAAATATATGCAACAGGTACAGTTGGGTTATCAGTTCTACTTGGAAACAATGGTTAATTTATTAAAGAATCGAAAGTCCTCAAATACATAAAACTGTCTAATTTGTAACATTTTTTTTTCACATATGTGTACAACTTGGTCCCTCATGATAAATGAAGCACACAGATTGAGGCTGTTTAAGAAGTGGGAAAATTTTTAGCCTGCTATAGTCTACTTTATCAGGAATTCAGGTTTTATACTATCACATGTGGCTGTAAGCAACATGAATAATAATATGTACTGAATATGCACTGAATGCTTAATGGATAATTTGTAACCCAGCACAAAAATACCACCAACTCAAAACATAAAGCTATTTCAAAACAATTACAGATGTAGAGGTAGTAAAATAAAATGGAGAACATTTTTACCTTATCCTCATCCGTCTCAGCTAGTGGGTTGCTCGTAATGTTCAGCTTATTACTGTGTAAAAAACCATTCTGGGTCACACACCCATTCAAGAGATTCTTACTGTTTAGTCCAAACACATTCACAGTCTCCAGCTGCAAAGCTGGGTCACTGAACTTGTCCTGATGTTCACTGGCATCTGTCAAGCATTTAAAAACAAAAATAACAATACATAGAGTTACTGGTGTAATCCTCAATCACAAAACTATATCAGCAGCAAAATAACTGAATGTCACAGTCCAGTGATTTGTACTCCTGCCTTAAATTCTAGAGCTCCATGTACAACATAATATAAGATGAATGATTCAGCACAACCATAATACAGAAATGGACATTTATTTATCAATGTAAATTCAGCATTCATCATTCTCACAAAGGACAAGCGCAAGTTACCACGCTGATAGTAAAAATAATTGTATTTACTGCAGTTATTTTTAGCATAAACTCACTTTGAGAAGAATGATTGTTGTTATTTCTTTGCCTGTTGCAAATGAAGACAATAAGGAACAGAAGGACCAGGAACAGAAGGCCGCCAACAACAGCACCCAGAACCAAGTACAGTTGTGTGCTTGACGATTCTCCCACAGCCACATTAGGACTCACTACCTGAGGCGGCAAAGCAGTAGTTTCAGTTGCAGCACCTGGAAAATGAAAGAAAACGTGACAACAGAAGCTTCCTACAATGATAATAAAATGGCCATCAACAGGGCTCCCTAAACCTGAGGAACAAACTTTTGGACACTTCCACATGACTCCCACAGCCTCATTTGAGTCAAAGTTCACATCAGACACTGCACTGCAGTGCCATTACTTTACCCGATGACTTTATGTAAATAGATATCCAGCAAAATCACAAAGCAGCAAGGATCTCAAGGCTACTTACGTTGCTATGTCATATTAATGATACTTTCCTACAAACATGACTGCATGCCACAGATATTATTAAGGTATTATTTAGCAATGCAGTTAACTGTTGACATTACATAGTATTGGTGACTGATGAATGGATGCACATGAAATATTCGCGAAATAATAGTGACAGGTGAGAACTGAAGTACTCACAGAAAAACCTGACAGCCACGGTGTTCATTACAAACCACATTTGGACTGGCCTAGGATTGTACCCAGACCTCCACGGTGAAAGGCCAGTGATTAATTGCCTAAGCCATGGCACAAACCGCAGAGATCACGGAAAATGTACCAAGTAATACAAATCTTACGTACGAATCACATTCACTGCAGCATCCATCAGTTATCACCACATGAATGCAATGCACTATACTTTTAAACACAGCTGATTTTATATACACGTTATGCAAGGTAACGCTAAAGTTTCCACTCTCTACACCATGAAGACATATTGGTGGATTAGAGGTACAGCTCCACTCATTCATAGCCTTGGCACTATAAGAAGGTGAGGGGTTAAATTTATGCCCCACCTGCTGCAGACTCAGGAAAGAACCATGGTACCCAGTGAATAGGAGGCTGGGTGGAACCCAGAGCTGGTCTGGAGGTTTTTGGAGAATAGAAAAATCTCTTGCCCCTGCCAAGATTTACGCTCCAGTCCATCCAACCTGTAGCCTAGTCACTGTAATGACTATGCTATGTAAGGTTACATGATAAAGACTACATGTATTGGCTTGAATAAGCCACTGTCAAGTCAAAATCATATGAGAGTTGCTGAATGTAACTTTAACACCATACTGTTCAAATCAAAACTGGGCAGGGTTATGCTTTACATCATATTCATGACACCTCAGAATTACATGAGTATCAAGTATAGTTATTATATAACCCTATATACATAAGGTGTTAAGAAAATCAGTTATTAGGCACATTTGCAAAATTGTGAAAAGCAAAAATTAGCTTTGTCATGTCTGTCTGTCTACCTGCCTGCCTGCTTGCATGAATGAGTTGGCTCCAACTGGACGAATTTTCATGAAATTTGATTTTTGAGTATTTTTAAAAAATCTGTCAAGAAAATTCAAGTTCCATTAAAATATGACCAGAATAATGGGTACTTTATGTAAAGACCAATGTATGTTTATGGTAACATCTTGCTGAATTCTTCTTAGAATAAAAAATGTTTCATAGAAAAGTTGTAGAGTAAATCGAAGCACACATTTTATGTTCAATAATACTTTCCGAAAGTCGCGCTGTTTATGAGATAATGTGGAAAAGTATGGCACAGCCAGACAGACCACAGATGACAATACAATACGGGATATGCACATTGCATGCTGGATAAATTCGGCTACAGACACACACTCAGAATATGTGATACTTATTGCCTTTCCACTGAAACAATGACTACACACACATGACTCAATGTTACATTGTATGTACACTGCCTATCTTGTTTTAAAAGTAAATTAAATTGCATACATTTGGTGTATAAGAACATAGCAGGATACAATAAATAAAGGAGTCAGTCAGTTATTAGCAAAATCTGGCACCCAATGTCTACTCTTTCAGCATTTCTTCCCACACCCAGCCAACTACTCATTCAAGTGAGACATATTCCTTGTGAGTAGATTTTGATGAACAGAAGAAAGGAAAAAAATACACAATGAGGAGTCTTTACTGTTGTACTCTACATCATGTATTATTTGGGTGATAAACTGAAAGTTTAGATGGGTGGTGGGTGGGCATGCAGCACAGAAAGACATATTCAACTGAGATCCTTTGTAACAAACACTGGGCAATATTCTTTCCATGCTGCATGGTTTGTAAAAGCATGATACATCTTTGTTGAGATGAATATAGTCCACAAATGCCCTGAGGAAACCTGCATTTTAAGTGATGAAAGACGCCTAAGTGCTTGTACTTTGGCTAATTGCAGAAATGGTAAGATTGCAAATGTGACAGAAAGCATATGTACAAGACCTGAGACAGTACACACAAAACCTTCGAGACACAGTATATCTACCTTACTGTATATAACAGTGGGGAGTTTTGTAAACCTCATATAGTTTTAACAAATATTAGAAAATAAAAAGGAAAATGTGCATGAACAATACTCCTAAACTAAAAGCTAAATGCGCATTTAATCTGCTAACACACTCTCTATCATAAAGCGTGCACTGTCGTAAGGTCCAATGGAAAAACAAAACAAATCATAAACCAGGAGAGAGAATATAACATAAAACAAGAGATACTAACGCAAAGTCTTGTGTGTAAGAATGGCGCTGAAATCAGAGGGTGACACAACAGTAAAACTCTGCAGTTTTATATCATATGACGTGTCTGCTTGAAGGTGAGTGATGATGAATGAACGCTGTGCCTCACCCTCAACTGTTGCCTTTATGTAATCACCTGCACTGCTTGTTTCCCTGTAGTAAACATAAAAACCCTCCACAGGAACTACAGGTGATCCCATATACTGGAAAAAAAGAAAAGCACTGGAAATATGTCAGATACAGAAAGTACATGAACAAATTTTATCTGACAGGTGAAATGACAATGCATGTTTAATTGTTCAAAATGTCTTGGGGGGTCTTATAACAGTGGCAGCAGTACCAGCAGTAGTGGTAGTAGTAGTGGTATGAGTTGCAGTAGTAGCAGCAATAGTAGTAATACGGTCTTGTTTTCTTATATTTAGGTGATGTCAAGTCACACAGTGCATATAAATTTGTTGTAGCTAAGAATGGTACACTGCTATGGAATGCCTGATGGCACAGTGATACAAAGTTGTTTCTGCTTTTATCTTGATGTGTAAACTGTGTATTAAATAAAGTTGATTTATTTAATTATATATATATAAAGCAGAATTACTAACATCAGAAAATAACAGGATAGAAAGGAGAATTATATTCTTCAAACACATTCAGAAGAGTAAGTTTTTAAGTTGTCTTCCAAACTACTCTTGACTTTATGTGCAGGGTCTTAACATCACAGTAATTTTGAGTTCATATGAATGTGGTAAAGGGAAAAACACTTCGTACCTTAAAGGTTAAACAATGACAATTAATACAGTATGTAAAAATAAACATAAGAAACTGCACCAAAAGGTCTTCACTATTATATTTACTAAATTTTGCTATAAGCACATATGGCCAGCTAATTTTAATAACATATTTATTATTATTTATCAATATCCTTTACATAATTTAACACTTTTATGCCTCTTGTATGCTAACAAGTCAGTACTCGCAGCACTCGTTATGAAATTATTTTTAGCAATCATTGAACTCTAATGACAAACATTAAATGATTGAAAGTACAGTGAAAACCAAAGTAATTTACAATATCTGAATCAATTATGTTGTGATTACATTAAATTAATGCACCGTACACTATAAATACAATTAAAAAATTTAATTTTTCACCTTCATCAGCCAAATGGGATGCTCATGTCTCACTACATGTAACTCTTCACAGCTGGAAGGGACAATGCCGTCCCACGCAGGTGTAGGCATGGGCATTTAAAATTAACATTACTCTGGCTGTCAGCAACTATAATGGGATTTAAAAACCAGAAGATAAAGGCCCAGTATTGTGGCACATGGTCAGATGGACCTCGGTGTGCTGCCACAGTAATGGAATGCATAGCCAGTTCAGGTAAATTAATTTAATATACTATGTGCCTGTGCACCATATTCATCAAGTACAAGCTTCTGAAGAATGTGTGATGTAAGAAATAACTGATTTATTACATGAGTACAATTTATTTGAAAAAAAAAAAAACCATGTGCAGCTTGAATATTCAGCTAATCATAAGCATAGGCATCCACCAACATAGTGCACTTCATTTTGTGCTGCTGTGTTCTAGGGTTCTTGTACTCCCCCCTTCCCCCTCCACCCTCTTAATTTGCACACAAATGCAGCTGTGTTGAAATAGTTTCTGGGCACTTGCATTTATATTTACTGTCACCTCTGTCCCTACCTGCTTGGCATGAGCAGCCTGTACAGTTGAGTGGGGGGAAAGCCACACTTTCCAGAGAGAGAGAGAGAGAGAGTGAGAGAAAAGAAAATTCAAAGAAGCAAGTAGCCACACTTTAGTTTCGTGCTTGAAGTGGTACGGTGTGTTACAAGTAACATCCTGTCTTCAGTGTTTTTCAAATGTTCTTGGCCACAATTATTCACAGCAAGTCAAAAAGCCTGATATTAGCAGTGAAATAGAACATAAAAGAAAAGAAGTGATTAATGCAGAGTTGGTGGGATTAAAACATAAGACAGCTTTTGAAGAAAGAAAAGACAGTAGTGACAGTGAGATAAAATACCCAGCCAGGATATTGAAACAAATGGGTTGGCTGAGGATTTTCAATATTTAAAGTTTATTTCTTATTTCTGAGACAAGGACCAGATACGGACAGAAGCTAACGGGTTTCCAGTGGAGTGGAGAATGCTGCTGCCTGATACTAACTCCTCTATAGAGAAAATAAATTTGTCTTTGGATTCATTCTTTGGCAGAACCAGTCACCTGGAATTCATCAAAATATTCATAGTTTTTTAATAAATAAATATTTTTTTAAACTCTATTAAGAGAAAAAATTATATGTTATTCATAAAATGCATGTCTTTATTCCATCATTTTGTGCATTTTATTTCAGTACTGAAATACACTTCATATTGGGAAATAATGATTGAAGTGTATGTTGAGAATATAGGTCTAAGAAGTGTCTTCAATTGTTCACTTGCTGGGATTGTGGGTTCAAATCCTGTTGTGTGTTGCCTCTGCAATGGGCCTATCACTCAACCAGGGGAGTCCTACCAAGTGTGTGTGTGTGTGTGTGTGTGTGTCTCAGAGTAATTGGCCACAATAACAAGTATTTACACCTACAATGGGTAGGAAGAAGAGGTTGGGACTAAAAAAAAGTTGAGAATGCAAATGAATTCTTTGAACATTAATTCTTACACAAAAAGTTAAGTTCCCTCACTTAGTGCTGTTTCACCCAGTGCTCTGTTTTTCTGAAATCAGTTAAGAGCACCAAGTGAGGGATACCTGCATGTCCTTTCCTTGTTACACCAACCACGTCTCCTGCTCTGGCTTGCCTGCAAAGTTATTACACAGTACATACCTGCCAACAGATCTTTATTGCAGTTGGACTGACAGCTTCTGTGTGCATGAGAATTGGTGGTGGCAATGGGTTCTTGTTGTTAGATTTGTGAAGATGAAACCTAGCTGAGTTAGGGCCCAGTTTATTGTCATTGTTTGAATACACAGCTGCAATGCGGAACCTGACAATAAGAATGTGTGAGCAAATTACCTCATTATAGCATGTTATTATAGTGAATAACAAAAATGAAAGCAAGACAGATGAATTCACAATAAAGCAAAAACTGTAACATGAAAACAAGTATCACTGAAACTTATGCGTATTGGACCGTGCATAATCTTGATATTTGAATAAAGGTAGACCAACTTGATGACACTTGCTTTATTATGTCAGTTTACTGCTCAACATGTTTCAGATGTTAATACGTCCATCTTCAGGAGCTTGTGACTACTTGGTGCGTTATTGTGTAGGCTGTATTGTGCTGACTTGAGGCGTGTTGGTGTTATGTAGCAGGATTGGCTGTTGGTGATGTGGTATCCGAGTGCAGGCTGAACCACTACTGTACCACTGAGTAGTGGTTCAGCCTGCACTCGGATACCACATCACCAACCGTTACATAACACCAACACGCCTCAAGTCAGCAGAATACAGCCTACAAAATAACGCACCAAGTAGTCGCAAGCTCCTGAAGATGGATATATTAACATCAGAAACATGTTGAGCAGTAAATTGACATAATAAAGCAAGTGTCATCAAGTTGGTCTGCCTTTATTCAAATATCATTGAAACTCTCTGCTGTTTCAGTTGTTTTGCTTTGTACACAGTTTTAGGTACAAATTCCCATGTGTCACTTCTAATGTAGTTAATTATAACTTACTTGAAATGTTTAAGACATACACACATAAAGTAATCAATAATCCAACACCTGTTAAAGCCTCATGCTTAAAAGAATGTTATCTGAATTTAACATTAATTTTTCAATATGTTTATGTTGTACAGACAGCTAACTGGATGGCAGATACACTGCGTTTACTGTTGGGAGTGTTTCGTGTCACCAACATTTTTAAGCAGTTGTTAAGCTAACTCTTGGTCAGGGCGCCATGATCATGTATGGTAAAACACAGTGGTCCTGACAAAAAGACAGCAATTAATTTCCATGAATTATTACACATTCATCGTAATGACCATTAGGTGCAAACATTATTTGTTTCTGCCAAATCATGGGTAGATAAAGCCATAAATATCACACATTTGTTCTAAAGAATTATATTAGAAGAAATTTTCTTTTGGTATCGTCATCCTGTTGTGTTTGTTAATCAAGCCCATATGTATTGTCAGAGCAAACACAACTCTTTGACACTATGGATTCATTTGCCACCTACAACATGTTTTGGTAGTTTTGGCTACCATCAGGTAGAATCACAATAACGCAAGCCTTGCTGTACATTTCTATGTACGTGATTGTGATTCCACCTGATGATGGCCAAAATGGCCATAACATGTTATAGACGACAAATGAATGCATAGAGTTCTGAGTGGTGTGTTTACTCCGACAAAATACAAACATTAAGAAATATTTTGGTGTGTTTGTAATTCTGTTGGCAATACCCAAGATTCACCTTATCCAGCAAGCCACATGTTTCAAAGTAATACAAAAAACTGACACAAAACCATGTCCACTACCAACATACAAAGACATTTTATCACACCACTGCACCACATACCACACAGAATTCAATGTGGCATCCACAAAATGTCACTGGTAAACAATCCCCTACATCCAAATATTAACTTTAATTTCTGGTAAATCCAGATGCAGAATTCTTAAAGAAACAACTGATCCACTTTGGATGGTTTGTAGATCAAAATCTAGAGTCTCATTTAACCCTTTCACTTTTGAAAAGTTTACCAAAATTCCCCATATCCTGTTGATTCTTACTGCAGGAATTTTAATTTTGTGGTATTTTTTTTCTTCAACTAAATCAGTCCATTAAGAAAGAAACCACTTCTGCCAGTTATATCAGACTATGGAACAGAATGTATACACCATGCACAGGGAGGCACTCAAATTCAGATCTTATAAGGCAACTGGCTGCAGCGTTCAGTCGAAATAGGGCACTTCCATAGACTTGATTTCTAGTTCGCTCATGATGCAGTTGATGACCCAGGAAAGTGTGATTAATTAAATTTAATGTAATTTGCAGTGAAAGATTAAAATCTCCAACATTCACTTGGTAACAGCTGCATACACTTGTACAAAATCTCCAAAACCAGCAAATGAAACTACTGAATGCACACAAATATACCTATAAGTGTGGTCAGTCTCCAGTCCATTCACCTCATAGCTACGTATGTGTGGTGGGATATCTTCATTGTTCGTCATCCAGCGTGAGCCCTTGCCTTGAGATGGCCCTCTACTACGGGCGCCACTTCCACCACCTCTGCGTCTGCCATTGCCAGTCCTCGTCATTTCACGATACTGAACTTTAAAGAACTGGATGGGAAGACCATCATTTGGGGGCACTCCCCAACGAACCATCACAGATGAGTCTGACAGTCTTGTAATATTTGGGCGACTTGGAGGAATCATAATAGCTGTTATGGCAACAAAAAGAATCAGTAACAAAATGAAGTATCAAACTAAAACTGAAAAGGATTTCACTGAAGGTGAGTTGAGCATTAAATTTGTTACACACTGTGCATGTGTGTACTTAAATGTATGACGTATAAGAACTATATTGAACAAAGACTTCAGCAGATAGCATGATGAGGTAGACAGCATATACTGCATGACATTTAAAGGATGAGCACATATCAGAACAAATATTGCTAAACTAAGTCTAATCTCTTGTCATGTCCCAAGTATGAATTAAAAAAATGGACCAAATCAGTTTCATAACACTTTTGTGTCATTTAGAAACCAAATAAATTAAATATGGTGGAGTATAAAGCTTATAATTAACAGGCCTGAGGCTCGGACCTGTTACTGTCAACTGAAGTACTGTACACTGTGCATGACCGTCTGCACATTACCACCAGATGCATAAGGATGGCAGCAGTTGCAACTTTCAGAACACTGCACTGTCTTGGTGAAACTGATCTGTCAAATTCAGTGTTTGAGACATGACAATGAAGACTGAGGACACACAAAATTCACTGGATTTATGTGCTGGATAAACATACACTGATTGCATATATCCCAGTGTTGCCTCATTCTGTGCTATGCAAGAAAATGAGATCATCAACATCTTTCCTTAACAAACCTACAATTGTACGTTGAACACTACTTCCCCCCCCCCCCCACCACCACCACCACAATGATTGTTTTGTTATTGTTGTTTCTATTATTATTTTAAATTTACTCTCTCCTATTAGTTATCAGGTGGCAGTCTTCTGATAAGTTCAGATCTCAACAAGAGATCAAAGTGATTTACTCCAGCACTTCATGAATGATATGTACAGTGTTCATTAGTGTGATCTTCTGTAGCTCTGTGGCGGATAGGTGACCTGGCAGCAAATGAACATTCTCATCTAGTCCCTTCTTAATTGCTCCTAATGCTCCAATTATTACTGGCACAAATTTTGTTCTCACTTTCCATACCCTCCTGAATTTGATCTCCTGGTGTTTACACTTGCTTAGTTTTTCAGTTTCTTTTGTGTTAAAGTTTGAATCATCTGGTATGGCTACATCAACCAGTAGGCAAGTTTTCTCTTTTTAATCATGCAGTATTATATCAGGTTGGTTTCTAGCATTGTTCAAACTGTGATAAACAGTATGTCCCACATTACAGTGGTACTGCTGACATTTATGACCCTTTCAGGTGCATGTTCATACTATTTGTCATTAACCTGTAACCCCATATGTTTACATATCATCCTGTGGATGTAACCAGCCACCATTTTGTGTCTATTATTGTATTCAGATGGTGCAAGTGTTGTGCATCCTGTGACAATATGGTTTATTTGTTCTTCTGCCTTATAGCACATTCTGCATTTACTATCAATTGGCGCTTCATGATGTTCCTCTGATGATAATGTGTATTGTGTGCTTTATCTGGGGCTGCTATTATTAAACTCTCTGTTTTTTATTTATTTACTGTCACTGCCTCCATTACTGCTTCCATTACTATGTGAAAGCACAAAGCATTCAATGCATTAATTTTCTGAAACTACAAATTCTGGCCAGTCTCCATGAGAGTATATAATGTGACATATTTTGGTTTTTTATAATATCTGATGGAAAATTAAAATCTAAAATATATTTGGAAACAATAATATGGAATGGACTAAAGTATTAACATACATACCTGACTTTAATCACTGTATTTGAGACTTTTATAACATGAATGTTTATTTATTTCATCACCTTACCATTGCCTTTGTGCTTCCGGTCCTTCCTCCGCCCTTTGCCCTTGCGAGTATGATCCTTTCTGCCACTAGCCCTGAAGCCAGAAGTTGGAACTGGAGTAACAAAACTCAGCCCACTATCTGGAGGCTCTGAAAACAAAATGACATACAAAACACTTCATTAAAATTACATAAACCTTTCAGACAATGACCACACAAGTGGGTGAATTTGGTTGAAGAAGAACAAAAAGGAGTAAAGGAAACGAACAAGATGAATGAAGGCTGGGTGAGAAGGGACAAGGAGAAGAAAAGAAACATAAGGAAGCCCCATTATTATTCTAATGTTAACTTCATATGTATATTTTTTGGAAAACATTGCTCTAAAACTGACTTCTTCCTAAGTACTTGGGTTTGAAACAGTAGGACAGCCATCATATTTAAACAGTTAAAAGCATGCTACATGAAGCCTACAGTATAGTAGTACACATAAACACTTGTCTGATACAGTTCCCACGTATACCTTTAAACCAAGAGATGCCTTGTCGCATTGTGTTTACTCTGACATTAAAGAAGTTCAAGGAAATCAAAAGTTAATGAAATATATCAGCTTTGCTGACCATAATAACTTACAAGATAAACCGAACACAAAGAAGAAAAGAGAAGCTCTATGAAAACAAGATGCAAATGTTCTAAAATGTTATGCATGTTCATTTGTGGTGAGTTAACCAGTCAGATTCATGCCATTTGGGGCACATGCAAACATCGTGTGTGCTGAGACAAATAATTTGTACTCTGAACAAACAATCCCCCCCCTCACAGCCAGCTACTGCCAGAATGAGTAGGATTAGACCACATGTTTCTAGCATTGGCAGTTTGTGCTTTACATCTGTTTTAGCTCTGTTGTATGTTAACTCTGCACCAAAATATCCATTTTTTTTTCCAACAAATCATACAAAGTACAATAAAACCCCAATTTTATTTTCATAAATCTTGTGTTTTTCATGATTTTATGCATTTTGTATGGTCCCGGCCAAATGCCCATAAGAATGTTTCCCGGATTTTATGCCATTTTAAGTGGTACCCAAAAAAAGTAAAATCAGTTCAAAAAATCTCATGCTCACATAATATACTTCAAGATATTCCTGGCTTCAGTTCCATATTTGTGGTACAACAGTTAGTACTGAAGTTTCATAATAACTACAAGGCTTATTCAGAAAGTAAGTACCGTTTTGCTGAAAAAAGAAATCGAGTAAGGTTTCGTATAAAATTGTATCATCAGATTCTATATTCTTCAAACTATTTTTCCACATATTTGCCGCCATTATTGAGGCACTTATAGTGGGGCACAAGTTTTTGTATACCTTCCTCATAGAAAGTGGCTGCCTGCGACCCAAATGACTACTGGCAATGTCACAGAGTAGAGTCCTTGAAATCTGAGGAAAGTGCAGGGACAGATCAGAAATTGTGAAACATCTGTCATCACGCACTCTTTCGTTGACCTTACACACCAAATCATCATTCGCCAAAGATGGACGCCCACTTCATGCCTCATCATGCACGTTCTCTCATCCTTCATTGAACATCCGAACCCATTTCCTAACCATGCCATCACTCATCGCATTGTCATCATACACTTGGTAGCACATTCCTAGAGTTCAAAAAACGAATTACAGACCGTATTTCACAGTCGGCGGCCCCTTATATTGACTTAAACATGTTTAACGCAGAGGAACAAACATAAACATAAGAATTTCACGAAATGGGGTCTGTGGCTTCTCAATTGATAGAGGAAGTCACTGCACATGCGCAAAGTGACAGTCTCGAGGATGCGCTAGAGATATGCGCAGACGGTACTTACTTTCCGAATAACCTACATATTTGTGATGTCACAACCTATGACTCACTCCAGTCCTGCATTGTTATTGCCTCATTCAAGGTAAAAAAAAAGTCACTTCATAAGACACATGAGGGTGGACAGAGCTCCAATGAGAAAAGTCTGAACCTGCTGGGAAAGAAACACAATCAGCCGGCATCTAACTTGGTTCCTGTATTAAATACACCATCCTGGATAGTACTGTTGGCTGGTCAATCTTAAATAAAGACTTCATGTGTTTCAATTCATAAGATATTTCTATTGCCTTTTTGTTAAAACAAATACCACACCAGAACACACTTGGATGATTTTAAAAGATGCTATCTGCTTTTAGTAAGCCACACAGCAGCAGTCACGGCCATACTGACAGTCACAGTCATCTGTAGTCAGGCTTAGTGCACGTAAGTTATTAAAAAAATACACAACTGAAGTTTGAAACAAATGAGTTACTGACCATACAATGAATAAAGCTCTCAATACATATTACTATATAGTGTCCAATGGCATGATGGCTTAGTGCACTAATGACTTATTATCCCAGTATTTGCCTGCAAAGGCTGAGGAAAGCCATGAGAAACATCAGTCAGGACAGTTAGTATCACAGCTGCAACTGAAAATGTTCACCTCCAGGTTATATGTCAGCAGTATTACTGCATCATTCAACTTGCTTCGTATATTATTTTCTTGAAGAGCCAAGTTGAAGTGAAACTTGACATTGCAAAGAAAAATAAAACATTCAAAGCAGAAGCAGTTAATTAAGAATTGATAATGAGATAAAAATGCACTGGTCTGCTATATAAATTGCACAGGAAATTTACATGGAAAGGATTATTCAACATAAAGTCAATGTGGCAAAACATTACAGCCAGTAACCATCAATTAATAAGAGAGTGACTACGAACACAAAGAAAGTGGTAACAAAGATGATGAGCCATTAGGCATCTCTCTGGATTAAAAAGAAACATCAGTATCAAGGCATGATTGATTAATATACCTCTGTGGTCTAGTAGTCAGAGTTTCTGGCTACAGATACAGAGGTTCCGGGTTCGATCCCTGGCGCTACCAGATTTTCTGAGTAGTAGTGGGTCTGGAACGGGGTCCACTCAGCCTCGTGAGCCTCGTGAGGTCAATTGAGGAGCTACTTGAATGAAAAAAGTAATGGCTCCAGGTCTAGAAAACAGAGATTAACGGCTGTGGGGACCCGTTGCGCTGACCACGTGACACCCCTCTATCCGCAAAAGTTGGCACTAACTTCGCCGACCGGCGGCGGCCACTCTGTCGGT
>Ga0131853_10002796_pt1 | contig 31264 bp, 35 predicted proteins | sample TergutLab28metaG_FD_92764 | JGI IMG/M metagenome (GOLD analysis project Ga0131853, IMG submission 92764) | Labiotermes labralis P1 segment gut microbial communities from Petit-Saut dam, French Guiana - Lab288 P1 (version 2) (version 2) | ecosystem: Host-associated > Arthropoda: Insects >... | reverse complement strand
TTTTTTTGCAGAACAAGGACTTTGGTTCCGAGAATACCCAAAGGTATTCTCGTGGTTCAAAGGACGATGTTATGTGAAAAAAATATAAAGTTTTTGTTACTGGTTTAGAGTCATTTTACTATATATAAAATAACACCACTTATACTGAACTAGCCCAAAAAAATTAGACAAAGAAGTAATCAAGCAATTGAAAAGGCTTGAGTCCTAAAAGAAACAGGGCTTAGGCCTTTAAGTTTAAGTAATTATCCTTTACTCCTGTAAACAACTTTCCCGTCAAAAACGGTTAACTCTACTTCTGTTTCTAATATTTCTTCGTGACTTATCTCAAAAATATTCTTGCTAAGCACAGCCATATCGGCATACATTCCCACTTTAATCATGCCTTTAACATCTTCTTCATAAGAAGCATAGGCCGAATCTACAGTGTATGAATATACTGCCTCATCTACAGTTAGTGCTTCTCCCGGATTATACCCCGTTTCCGGCTGAGCCGACAAATCCTTCCTTGTTACAGCGCAGTAGATGTTTTTAAATGGGTTAAAACCCTCCACGGGACAATCTGTTCCTAAAGGAATACAAACGCCCATATCTTTAAGTGTTTTAAAAGCATAACTGGTAGAAGCCTTAGCCTCACCTACCCTGTCTGCAACACAGGACCAGTCCGCATGTATGAATATAGGCTGAATATATGCAACTACATTATTTGCTTTAAAAGCCTTAAGCTGTGCACTATCGGTTATTTGGCAGTGGACAATGCCATGGCGTAAATTAGGCCTTGAGTGCTCGCCCTGTACTCTTTTGATAGCATCAAGGCACCACTGCATTGCAGCATCACCAATAGCGTGAATGGCAACAGGCCTATCCATTTCATGAGCAAGGTCTACTATGGCGTCAAACTCCTCTTTGGTATAAATTGGTATGCCGCGGTTACCGGGGTCATCTCGGTAGTCCTCTCTCATGTAGGCGGTACGCCCGCCTAATGAGCCGTCTGCCATGATTTTTACAGGGCCCAGTTTGAAGTAAGGGGCTGTTACTTCATCAACTTGCGGCAGACTAAGTATTTTACCGTAATTTTTAAGTCCATGAGCACGGCACTGCTCGCTCACACGCAGCTTAAGCTTTCCGGACTTGGCCAGATTAACATAAGCATCATAAACTTTCTTTAATGAAGATTCATCCCCGGAGTCGTCACTTTGTACAGAAGTTATGCCCATTTTATGCAGGTTAGGCATAGCCTTTAATATAAGTTCCTCTATTTCTCCTGTGTCAAAGTCTTCATCTTCATCATCTTCGAAAAGCAACATAGCATTCTCAGCGAAAATACCCGTAGGTTCACCGAACTTATCCCTTGCAACATCACCGCCGTCTATATCCGGCGTATTTTTGTCTATGCCTTTATCCCTCATCATAAGTGAGTTTACGGCGCATACATGATAGCAGGCACGGTAAGCACAAATAGGATGCACATCGGATATTTCATCAAGCTCGTGTTTTGTCGGAGGGGTCTTTTCTTCAAAGAAATTTTGGTTCCAGCCTGCGCCAAAAACAGGTTTGCCCGCCGGAATTTTATTTTTTTCGATAAAAGCTTTAAACCTTGCCACTATTTCATCTATTGAGGTCACACCGCTTAAGTCCACCATATCAAGATTGACGGCGTAACCCAATAAGTGGCAGTGAGAATCGTTAAAACCAGGAATGAGTGTTTTACCGCAAAGGTCTATAACTTCTGTAGTTTCACTCTTCATGGCTAAAATATCCGCATTAGTTCCTACTGCTTGAATTAAACCGCTCTTTACAGCTACAGCTTGTGCTTTGGGGTTATTTTTATCCATAGTATACAAGTTTCCACCGGTTAGAATTAAATCCATTTTTCTACCTCCCCCTTATTTTTAACGATTTTATTCAGTGACTCTATTGCATATTCCACCTCAGCCTCAGTGTTGAAGTAGCCAAAACTGGCCCTAAGTGCACCAAACGGATAAGTGCCAATAGTTTTATGAGCCAAAGGCGAACAGTGCAGCCCTGAGCGGGTGGTTATAGCAAATTTATGCAGCAGCACTCCTTCTAAAATTCCATTATCCACCCCTTCTACGTTAAAAGAAACTAAGGGTACTCTTTCTTTAGGGCCATAAATAACAACCCCTTCTTGCCTTATGCCATCTATAAATTTTTGTGTAAGTGCTATCTCGTGGATATGTATATTATCTAAGCCAATCTCATTAATATAGGAAACTGAAGCCCCCAGCCCAAGAAGCCCCAAAGTATTAGGCGTTCCGGCCTGAAACTTATCCGGCATAGTCTCCGGGTGCGTAAGAAGGTGAGACAGGCTGCCTGTACCGCCGGTTATAACAGGCTCCAAACTTTCGGCCAACTTTTTTTTAAGTATGAAACCACCGGTTCCCGGCGGACCCATCAGTGTCTTGTGGCCGGTGAACACAAGCGCATCAATACCTGAGCTATCGAAATCTATATCAATCAGCCCGGCGGTCTGAGCGGCATCCAGTACAAAAGTGAGCCCAAACTCCTTGGCTATTTGAGCGCACTTTTCATAAGGCAATATTGCCCCGGTTACATTAGAAGCATGGGTCATTACCATAAGTTTTGTATTGGGCTTTATATTATTTTTAATAAGAGAAGGGTCAAGGGTTTCACCTTTTTCACAGGGGAGATATGTAACTTCTATTACACCCTTTTTTACAAGCCGCTCCAAAGGCCTTGCAACTGCATTATGCTCAAGGCTTGTACTAAGCACGTGGTCGCCCTGCCGCAATGCTCCGTTTATTACCATATTCAAAGATAAGGTAGCACTTGCAGTAAATATTATATTTTGTAAATCTTCATCTTTTTTTAGTTTAAAAAGCTTACCTAAAGCTAAACGGCATTCAAACTCTATATAATTGGAACTTCCGCCGCGGCCTGAAGATATGAAATCGTTGGCAGACAGATAATTTACCACTGCATCTATTGCGGGCTTTGGCTTTTTATTGGAGGTTGCAGCGTAGTTCAGGTTAATTTCTTTCATAACAATTGCTCCTTGCGGCTTTAACTTTTTTCAAAAAGCCCTTTTGTAAAGCAAACATGCATGAACTATCATCATAATTTATCTCAAGGGCGAAGACCCCCGCTTCTAAGCCAAAGTTTACTTTGGCGAAAGCGGGGGCAAACCGCCTATTGGGTGGGGGTTTTCAAGCCCCCACCCAATAGCTTTACATTTTGCCAAAGGCAAAATGTAAAGCCTTGACTTATAGCAAGAAAAATAATAGGTTATGCACTGTTGCCAATAGTGAATCAACTTTGTAACAAGAATTAAGGAAGTATATTTATGGTATAATACTATACCAATCTTAGTTATTTTTCAATTGATTTTATTAAATTACTGTAAAAACTATTGTAAGGTCATTAGTCTTTAATTATAATGTTGGTGACTTTTATAGCCAATCAACTTGAAAACGGTCTAATGGCAACGGTGCATAACCCATGTTGAACCGATTTTTTTCGGACGAGCGCTGTAGGACTTGTCCGTGAGCGCGGGCAAAATAGCGGTTTTCTATTTTGTCAGTCCGAAAAAAATCCTGTGAAACAGGTTATGCACCATTGCCTAATCGCAGCAGTGCGTAACCCTTGTTGAAGCAAAGAGCAATAAAAAAAGATGCCTAAACAGGTTATGCACCATTGTCTAATAAAGCCCTGTGTTTTCTTTAACAACTTTTCAAATTGCCAGGCTATACCCTGATGAAAGCAATGGGCAGCGGCACATAAGTCAAGGCCATACAGACTGCGCTGTTGCCGGCAGGTGATTATATGATAGATGCTTTTATGCGCTCCGTTGGTTTTACGCGTATAAGATTTTTTGATAATATTAACAGCATAAAAAAGGAAATTACTGAAAATCCTGACAAGAAGGTAGTTTTGGCTTACAAGGGCGAGGGCATATTTGTAGAGCTTTATAAAACCTACGGCGATGGTATAGGTATCCTTGCCCGCGGGGTTATGAAAGATGACGAGACTGTAAACATAGAAAGTTGGGAAGCTTTTGCTATTTCTGAGCTTGACCTTGCTGTTAATAAATATGTGGTAGAATTTGCTGACAATCAGCCTCTAATAGTTTTTGAGGATGTAGGCACAGGGAATGAGCTTGTTTTTGCCCTCCAAAACAGAATAGATTTTATTAAAGACGAGCAGCGCTTTATTAACCACGGCCGCTCTGTGTTATACTCAAAAGAAGAGGGCATAGTAAAGCGCAAGGTAAATTATGCAGCATTTTCTGTCTACGGTTCTGTAATACTTCCTGTTCATAAGGAGAATGAAGATGCTGCTTATGACAATGATGATTCTGACGAGCATACACAGGTTATTCGTTTTACAGAAAGTGAAGACGAGGCGTTAAACCTACTGCAAAATTATGCGGAGGAGGCGCTGAAAGACATAGGTGAGCGGCTTGTGGATGAGGACTTGCTTTCTGTTATAGAAGGGTTTTTCCTTCCCATGGAAGAAAATGAGACGGATTACTCAGTTCTGGGCGAAATTGAGGACGTGTTTGAAATAGCAAACAAACTTACCAAAGAAACTGTTATGCGCTTATCCTTAAATATAACAGGTACAAAAATGCAGCTATTAATAAACAAAAGAGATTTGATAGGCCATCCTTCAGTTGGCATGAGATTTATGGGCACATGCCGTTTGAGAGGGACTGTACTAATTTAAGGAGGTTTTTCATATATGGCAACTTTAATGAGAGGCAAGGAAATAGCGGAAGCTTTGCGTACTGAAATTTCAAAGGATATAGAATTTTTAAGCGACAAAGGTGTAAAGCCGGCCATGGCGGCAATAAGGGTAGGTGAGAAACCGGACGCAGTAAGCTATGAAAAAGCTACAATGAAGTGGCTGGATAAGTTAGGCATAACCTGTGAAGCCTTTACTTATCCGGAAGATATAGATAAGCACGCTTTTCTTATGGAAATTGAGAAAATTAATTCCATGAAAAACATACACGGTATGTTATTGTTTCGGCCTATACCAGAGGCTGTTGACACAGGTGAAGCTGAGTATATAATTAACCCCGTTAAAGATATTGATGGAATGAACCCAGTGAATTTTGGCAAAGTATGCGGTAATGATGAGAGTGGCTATGCTCCTTGCACCGCTAAGGCTGTTATGGAAATACTTAAGTTTCATAATATAGATTTAGTTGGCAAAAGAGCTGTTGTACTGGGCCGCTCTATGGTTATTGGCAGGCCTGTTTCTATGATGCTTTTGAGTGAAAGTGCCACCGTGACCATCTGTCACAGCCGCACTAAAGATTTGAGCTTGCTCTGCCGCGAAGCCGATGTATTAGTAGCTGCCATAGGCAAAGCGGGTTTCGTAACAGATGAGTTTGTAAAAGAAGGCGCTGTTGTAATTGATGTAGGTATAAATGTTACAGCTGAAGGAAAAGTAGTGGGAGATGTAGACTTTGAAGCAGTTTCAGCTAAATGCTCATACATCACTCCTGTTCCCGGAGGAGTTGGTTCTGTGACCAATGCGGTTTTGGCCAGGCATATTGTAAAGGCAGCTAAGAAGTTAAATGGATTCTGAGCCGAAAGTGTCAGCAGTAATATTAGCCGGGGGCAGCGGCTTGCGGCTGTCATCAGATATACCTAAGCAATATCTTGAAATAGGCCGGGAGCCTGTTTTAACATACTCTATAAAGCTCTTTGACAGACTTCCTTTTGTAAATGAGATAGTTATAGTAGCTGCCAAAGAGTGGTTAAATTACGTGGAAGTTAATATTATAGCATCTTATAGTTATGAAAAGCCTATAAGGCTGGTGGCAGGCGGCGAGCACCGTCAAGAATCATCTTTTAACGGGGTTCTTGCCGCAAACGAACCTTATGTGATGATTCACGATGGGGCCAGGCCTTTTGCTGGTTCTGTGGATATAGAGCAGCTTTATTTAAGTGTAGTTGAGTTTAAGGCAGCTGTTCTGGCTGTTCCCGTTACAGATACAATTAAGGAAGCGGCTTGTGATATGCAAATCATAAAAACAACTCCAAGAGACAGGCTGTGGGCTGCACAGACACCCCAGGCGTTTTGCCGCGAGATACTTATAAAAGCTCATAGAAAAGCTCTGTCATGCAATTTTTTGGGCACAGATGAGGCATCCCTTCTGGAATTTTTGGGAGAAAAAGTGATGATAGTAGAGGGCAGCCGTCAAAACATCAAAATAACAACACAGGAAGATTTGGTTTTTGCCGATTTTCTGTTAAGGAGGAATAAAAGCTGAAAACCGTTCAGATATATACCGATGGTGCTTGCTCAGGCAACCCGGGGCCGGGCGGCTATGGTGTGGTGCTCCTTTTTGGAAATGCGCGCAAGGAACTGTCGGCAGGCTATAAACTTACAACTAACAACCGTATGGAAATATTAGCGGTTATAGTTGGGCTTAAAGCGCTTAAAGAACCGTGTTCGGTTGAGCTTTATTCCGACTCAAAATATGTAGTTGATGCAATAAATAAAGGCTGGGCACTAAAGTGGCGCAGGGATAATTGGATGAGAAATAAAAAAGACAAGGCACTTAATGCGGATTTGTGGAAAGAGCTTTTGAATTTGTTGGAAACTCATAAGGTAAAGTTTATCTGGGTAAAGGGCCATGCCAATAATGTGGAAAACAATCGCTGTGACCAACTCGCTACAGCTGCTGCAGCTACCGGCAACAAGGAAATTGACTATAATTATGCTGAATTTTCAAACGGTATTTAGTAAATTTACAAAATTGCTTGATAATAATTAACATTTGTCGTATGATTTGACGAAAATGTCTAAAAAGCGCAGAATGTTTCTCTAAAAATTTGTTAAAGTTTTATGAATTAAATCGTTGACGAGCAATTTTTTTTGTGATATCGTATTGATTGTAACTTTTCATATTTTTTTTATTTATCTAGGAGGCTTTATTAATGAAAACAGGTATTGTAAAATGGTTTAACGCAGAAAAAGGTTTTGGCTTTATTTCTATCGAAGGCGAAGATGACGTGTTTGTTCATTTTTCTGCAATCAACTCTGACGGTTTCAAAACTTTGGAAGAAGGCCAAGAAGTTCAATTCGATGTAGTTGAAGGCGCTAAAGGCCCTCAAGCAGCAAACGTAGTTAAGGCATAATCCTCCTATTTATTAAAAATAGCGCGGCAAACGCGGTGATTATTTCGTAATCTTATGTTAGCTATTAAAAAAGCGGCTTATTTGTCGCTTTTTTTTGCGTTTCAAGAGCTAAAGTTGAAGCCACCTTGGTATGAGGTTTTTTCTTGCAATCATCCTATAATTTGTGGTAAAATGTCAAGGTTGCCCTGTGGCAAAAGATATTTTTTATAATAGAATACACGCAAAACAGTTACTGTTTAGAAAGTGTTTCAGCATATTATTGGAGGTTTGTGTTATAGAAGTACGATTAGCAACCTTAAATGACTCAGAAAGCTTATTTATGCTTAATAAGCTCTTTGGCAACGCTACAACTATAGAGGACCTTAAAAATTCACTTTCTAAAAACAAGCGCGAGTTGGTTTGTATAGCTTTTGTAGATGGTGTTGCTGCCGGTTATGCGTGTGGACTTATTATTAAATCCATGTGCTACAGCAAGTGCCGAGCTGATATAGAAGCCCTTTTTGTCAGGGAGGAATACCGCGAAAAAGGCATGGGCAAAGCCCTTTTGGCTTGCTTAGAAAAAGAACTTGAGCGCTTGGGTATAAATCATTTTCATATCATTACTCATGAGGAGAATAATGCTGCCAAAGCATTATATACTCGGCTTGGCTATATCGCCGATAGTGAATTTCTGTTGGAAAAAACAACGAAAACCCCTTAAGGAGAAGAAAATTAATGTCAATTAAAAGAGAAGATATAAGAAATGTAGCGATAATAGCTCATGTAGACCACGGAAAAACTACGTTGGTGGATGAGCTTTTAAAGCAGAGCGGTGCGTTTCGCAAAAACCAGGCTGTGGTTGAGCGCGTAATGGACTCAGGTGATATTGAGCGCGAACGCGGCATAACTATACTGTCTAAAAACACGTCTATCAGATATAATGATGTTAAAATAAATATAGTTGATACACCGGGCCACGCCGACTTTGGCGGTGAGGTTGAACGAGTTTTAAAAATGGTAAACGGCGTAATTTTAGTGGTAGATGCCTTTGAGGGTCCCATGCCTCAAACTAAGTTTGTGCTGAAAAATGCACTAAGCCTAGACCTTCCTGTTCTTGTCTGCGTAAATAAAATTGACAGGCCGGAAGCAAGGGCAAAAGAAGTTACCGACGAAGTTTTGGAACTGTTTTTAGAGCTGGGTGCAACTGACGAGCAGCTTGATTCACCGTTTGTTTATGCTTCTGCAAAAAAAGGCACTTCGTCATTAGAGCCTGATTCAGATGTTGTTGACATGCAGCCGCTTTTTGAAACAATTATAAACCATATCCCGGCACCTATGGGCGAGAAAGAGGAGCCTTTTAAGCTGCTTATATCAACCATAGACTATAGCGAGTATGTTGGCCGCATAGGAATAGGTAAAATAGAAAACGGCTCCATAAATGTTAATGATGAAGCCATTCTTGTAAATATTCACGAGCCTGACAAGGCTTCAAAAGTGAAAATTGCTAAGTTATACGAGTTTGAAGGGCTTGGCCGTGTTGAGGTTCCCACCGCCGATTTTGGTGATATTGTCGCTGTGTCAGGGATTGAGAACCTGCAAATTGGCGATACTATTTGTAGCCCCTTAGAGCCTACCCCTCTGCCATTTGTTAAAATCAGCGAGCCAACTCTTGCTATGAACTTTTCTGTAAATGACAGCCCCTTTGCAGGGCTGGAAGGCAAGTTTGTAACAAGCCGCCAGATTAGGGAGAGGCTTTTTAGAGAACTTAATACAGATGCGAGCCTAAGAGTTGAAACTACTGACTCTACCGATGTTTTTAAAGTTTCCGGCCGTGGTGAGCTGCATCTTTCCATACTTATAGAAACAATGCGCAGAGAAGGTTATGAGTTCCAAGTATCAGGGCCGGAGGTTCTGTATAAAGAAATTGACAAAGAGTGCCACGAGCCTATGGAATCGGTAACTGTAGATGTGCCCGAAGAGCTTATAGGTGTAGTAATTGAAAAGCTTGGCGCAAGAAAAGGCGAAATTCTTTCACTTGCCCCCTTCTCTAATGGTACGCGGCTTATAATGCGTATTCCGGCTAGGGGTCTAATAGGTTACAGAACAGAGTTTTTGACCGACACAAGAGGCAACGGGGTAATGAACACTCTCTTTGACGGTTATGCCCCGTACAAAGGGGATATACCTAAAAGGCCTCAGGGCTCACTTATAGCCTTTGAGCCGGGTGAAGCAATGGGTTACGGCCTTATGGGAGCTCAAGAGCGAGGTGAGCTTTTTATTGCTCCTGGCCAGCAGGTATACGCCGGCATGATAGTTGGCCGAAATTCGCGTTCAGCCGATATGGAAGTTAATGTTTGCAAGAGAAAACAGCTTACTAATATGCGTGCATCAGGCTCTGATGATAATTTGAAGCTTACCCCGCCTATAAATATGAGCCTTGAGCAGTGTTTGGAGTTTATAGAGACTGATGAGCTTTTAGAGGTAACACCCAAAACCTTAAGATTAAGAAAAAGAATATTGGATGCAAACCAAAGGAAAAAAGCAGCAAAAATGGCCGGAGTGTAGATAAATGTTTCTGAAGAAGGAGCTTGGCTGAATGAACCGGTTTTTGAGAGCGCTGGAGGTTTTTCTTTACTTAGTTTCTGCCACGGTTTTTATAGATGTTTGGTACGGGCGGGTGTTTGGTTATTTAATAACCGATGTTGCCTTAGCCATATTTGCCACATGGCTGGTATCATTTATAGCCGCGGTTATACTTGCTTTGGCTAATGTTACACCTAAGTGGCGCTATCCTTTGATTTCTGCGGTGTTTGCGTGGGTTGTTCGGGTGATGAGCCTGGGGTTAGACTTTTTTGGTTATTATGGTATGGGTGATTTCCTTTTTCACACCCTAATCCACATAATCCAACTACTTATAGCCTTTTTGGGTGTGCTTTTGGGGATAGCAATACGGCGGTTGTGGTTTATAATACGCTCCAAATATTCACATAAACATAAATAAACGGCAGCTAAACTTTAGAGCAGGTGCTCAATAAGCAGTCGCCGGCAAAGTTACATGGGTCATTATTGAATGCCGGTTCTTATAGTAAGTATAAACAGAGGAATTATGAGAGAAAACACAAAAGATAGAACTTCATCTAAAAGCCGAACGTCATCATTTATAGTCCAAGCGGCCATACTAGCCTCTGCCGGGCTTCTTTCCCGTGTAATTGGTTTCGCTTACAAGCTGCCAATGCAAGCTATGATAGGTGATGCAGGCATGGGCATTTACAACCAGGGATATACAATCTATAACTTTTTGTTGATACTATCGTCGGCAGGGCTTCCTGCCGCTATTTCGAAAATGGTAAGCGCGAGGCTTGCTTTTTCTCAGGCGGGCAATGCTCACAAAGTTTTCCTTGTCTCGCTTAAATTTGCTGTTTGTGCCGGGCTTATGGGCAGCCTTTTCTTATTTTTGGGAGCGCGGGTTTTTGCCAATGCACTAAATACCCCTGAGGTTTTTTTAAGTATTCGTGCGCTGGCGCCTACTGTGCTTATATTCGCTGTCCTTTCTGTCTTTCGTGGTTATTTTCAGGGTATGAACAACACCATACCAACAGCCGCAAGCCAAATTATAGAGCAAATAATAAACGCTATAACCAGCCTCTTGCTGGTATTCATGTTTTTCAGGGTAAATCTGGCTTATGCTGCTGCAGGGGGTAATGCTGCCACGGGTATAGGTGCGCTTGTGGGGCTTTTGGTAGTGCTGTATATTTACAGGAGAAAGCAGCCGGAAATTCAAGGAGAAATTATTAAAAACCGCGCCTATACTACAAATGAATCTGAAAGCTCCATTTTGTCTGAGCTAATGAGAACAGCTTTTCCTATAATTGCAGGTACAGCTATATTCTCTGCTGCCTCTCTAATAGATAATTATATGGTTATGGATAGAATTGCCCTTAGTGGTGAGTTTACCCATCAGGAGATACTTACTATGTATGGCCAGCTTAGCGCTAAGTTTATGGCAATTACTACTTTGCCCGTAACCATCGCCACCAGCATGGGCACAGCGTCTATACCGGGCATATCTGCAGCAGCGGCAAAGCGAGATATGGCCTCTGTCACTGCCCGTATTAACATGGCGGTACGTTTGGCCATGGTGGTTTGTGTACCGGCGGCCTTTGGGATTGGCCTCTTTGCTGATGAGATACTGCGGCTCCTGTTCCCTACTTCTCCTGACGGCAGTATTTTACTTCGTGTAGGTTTTGTAAGTGTAATATTCCTTGCGCTTAACCAAATATCAACAGGGGTTCTGCAAGGGGTTGGTCAGGTTAAGATACCGGCCTTTGCAGCACTTTTAGGGTGCATAGGCAAAGTTATTGCAAACTTTATACTGCTGCCTATACCATCAATTAACATTATAGGTGCAGTAATAGGCACTGTAATCTGCTACGCTATAGCTGCTCCTGTAAATATTTACTTTGCCTATAAGCTTACCAGAGCCAAGCCCGATTTTGGCGGTATGCTTATAAAACCCATAGCAGGCTCGGCGCTTATGAGCATGGTTTGTTTTGTTTTATATCACACCGTGCATTTTGTGGTACCAAGTAATGCTTTTGCCCTGCTTTTTGCAATTTTAGCAGGTGTATTCTTCTACTTTGTAATAATGGTTATCATAGGGGGAATTAGGAGGAGTGACCTTGCAGTATTGCCGGCAGGCACCGGAATGATAGGGTTTTTGGAAAAATTTGGGATAAAGAGTAAGGAGTAATTTAATGAAACTGGGTTTTAGCCTTAAATACTTACTTGCTTTTATAGCTTTTTTTGCTGTAATTGTTGCCATTGCCATTTTTGTGCCGGGAGGTTTTATAAGGCATCACTTTGGTGATATATTAATTGTGGTTTTTATGTACTGCTTTGTCAGGATTTTTGTGAGAAACCAGGCTAAGCTGTTGCCGCTGTACATATTTGCTTTTGCAACTTTAGTAGAAATTGGGCAATATTTTGATTTGGTTTATATTTTAGGGCTTGAGAATTCACGTTTTGCACGGATTATTATAGGCGCTACCTTTGACCCCCTTGATATAGCTATGTATTTTATGGGGTGTGTGCTGATATTTGGGTTTGAAATGTGGAGGGAAAAACTATATGGCAGATAGCTTGGAGAGGTTTATTTACTGCCTTTGGTTAGCAAGTTTTTTAGACTTCTTGCATAAGCGGTCTAATGAAACCTATACCCACAGTGCTTGCAATAATTGCCAAGTGACCCGCGAGTCCATAGCAATACTCTGCAATTTGGGCATCTATAATATAACAGCGATATTACTAAGGCACATGTTAAAAGTATTACAGATGCAATGAGTGCGGCTATTACAAATGTATCCGAACCTGAGCCCGGAGCTGCATCAAAAAAGTGCTGTGCAAAAAAAAGAAGAGCCATTGCACACAAAGCCATAGCAAGGCATAAATTTCCGGCTGTTTTATAATACATTAGCCCTTCCTCCTTCTATCACGGCAAAAGCCATGGCCGTTTCTCTGGAATGAGAAATACTTATCAAAATTTTAGAGCCTAAAAGTCTGTCAAACTCTGTGCGCCCGTTGCCATGTAGTAGAATGTATGGCTCCCCCTTGTTATTTCTGAGAACTTCAATATCTTTCACTGCTACGTTACCAAAACCACAGCCCAGGGCTTTGGCCACAGCTTCTTTTGCACAAAAATTACCGGCGGCGGTTTCTGCGTTATTTTTGCCCCGGATATTAATAAGCTCTATTTCATTATTTGTAAAATATTTCTGTAAAAACCCATCTTTTTCTATGGCTTTTTCTATACGCTTAATTTCTATAATATCGCAGCCTATGCCCAAAACCATTTTTTGCTCTCCCCACTTCGTTCTTTGTCAAGCCGGTCTATCATGTCTACCCCTATTAACTTATGCAAAAGATTATAAGTGTTTTCGTGATAAGCTTCGTTTGCCGAAAGCTCCACGTTGGTTTTTTTAACTTCATCACGCAGTTCGGCAAGCTTAGGCTCCAGGTAGTCAATGCGCTCTTTGCTTTCATGCATTAGCCTATAGCATATTTTTATAGTCTCTTCTAAAAAGTCTCTGTTAACTTTGCCTATCTCATCCTCGACAATGCTCAGTTGATAAGAAGCAAGCAAAAAATAAGCGTTAGCTTTGAGTATGGCCGTTCTGCACTTTTTCATCTCTATTTTTGCCGGCTTTTTCTTATAAGTAAAAACTTCAACCGTAAGGCTTTGAATCCTCTCTAAGGATTGCTGCTTTTTTTGGGTCAGAAGCTTTATTTTTTCTCTAATGCGGGACTCTTTCTTCATAAGCTCCACTAAACGAGCCTCACAAGATTTTATGCGCTGGCTCTTGTGCTCCTTCGGAAAAAGCGCAAGCCAATACTCGTCAAACATCAGAAGGGGCATATTAGCCATGCCGACTATATTTCTAATGGAATCATCATTTAAAGTGAGTTTAATGCCAAGCATAGTAAAAAGCCTCCAAAAAGTATACATTGATACAAATGAGATTTGTAACCGGTTGGAAAGTTGCTTCACTGCAGTTGAATGTCGTTTGCTATATAGCAGAAGATTAATTTGCTACACTTATACATCGGCACAAATATCCAATAAATGAACTTTGACATTTATTTATATATATTATAGAATATAGTAGGAGGTGTTTACAGTGAATTTGCTTAAAGGTGAAAATAGATATGCACTTATAATCTTCGGGCTGATGGTGGTGCTGGCAGGTGCCTTGGTGTTTGTAGGCCTCTATCTGCTGCCTCAGGTACGTGATATGAATTTAGTAATAAGCGGTGTTAATAATGAGCTTGTCCATGTTCCTAGAGTAATCAGCACTGTAGCTGCAAGAGACGGTACGGAGCATGTGGTTCAGGTAGACTTTACCTTAGCTGTTGACGAGGCTGTTCGCAGGGACTTGGATATTGACTCGCTGCACGCAAGGATAACAGGAGTTATGAGTACTTTGGAGCATGACAGGATAAATGATGTAGGCGGTATGGACTATATAAAAACCGAAGTTATCAGAGAGCTCGGCGCTCACATAGAGCCGGAAGATTTTAGAGGTATTTTTATAAGAAACATAAACCGTGACAACAGCCCGGCAATAAGGGCGCTGGACGCTGTGAATATGGCTAACAACCCGGAACAAGCCGCCCCTGAGCCACGCACTAACCTAAATGACTTTTTTAGAGGCCTTGGCTGGAGATGAGGCAGCTAAGCGACTAATAATTAGATTGAATTTAAAAGGCTGATAACCCCGCTCTATTTTTGGAATGTAGGGCAGGGCTGTCAGCCTTTTGATGTATTTTTCTCTTGTTCAGAACTTATCTGTTCAAACTGATTGATAATGCTTAAAACGATTAATACTTGCTCGTCTGTTAAAGCGGACAGCCTAAACTGCATTGCGTCATCAGCCAAGCCAATCAAATAATCAGCAGATACGTTAAAATATCTGCATAATTCTATAAGCGCCTCAACAGATGGGTAGCTTATGCCCTTCTCATAACCTGAAACAGAAGCCCCTACAATTCCTAATTTTCCTCCAAGTTGTTCTTGAGTAAGGCTTTTCCCCTGCCGCAGCGCTTTAAGACGTAAACCAAACAATTCCATAACTAACACCTCTACGGAAATTATAGTGAGATTTTCAAAAATTACAATTGATTTCAACAAATTATATTTTATATAATAAAAATTGAATATTAAGCAAGATTAGTGTAAAATCATAATATTATCAAAAGTTCATTATACTGGAGGCACTATGAGCAGTGTTTTATATTTTCGTGAATACGGTGGTTTGGGCTACAATATAGACTATAGCGACTGGGATGCACTTAAACCCATAACCTGCGCCTTCACAGGCCACAGGCCTCAGTCCTTTTCGTTTAAATTCAGCGAAACATCTGATGAGTTGCTTATAATCAAAAAAAAGCTTGCTGATGAAATAGAGCAAGCAATACAGGATGATTATACTATTTTTCTCTCCGGCGGCGCATTAGGTGTGGACACTTGGGCCGCAGAAGCGGTTCTTGAGTTCAGAGCACACCACTATCCCTTTATTCGCCTTGAGCTGGTTCTTCCCTGTATAGGCCAAGAGAGTAGGTGGAGTAAAAAAGCCAAGGAAACTTATGCCCGTCTAATAGACAATGCTGATGCGGTAACAAGAACCAGCCGTGAGCTTTATTTTGACGGCTGTATGAAAGTAAGAAACGAGCTTTTGGTTAGGCGTTCAAGCCGCCTTATTGCCGTGTGGAATAAAAAGCCGTCAGGTACAGGCCAGACCGTGCAAATGGCCAAAAGGCAAGGGTTGGACGTAAGGCTGATTGATACTGAGCCTTATAGTCAAATTACGCTTTTATAGTTATAACTTTTGACGGGAGCGAAGCAATTTTCAAACCGATTACATATCTCATTAGCGGTGAAAGTTCAAATAAAAGATATTTGAATTTCTTTTGTTTTTTCCTATAACTTAAACTCACTCTCCTTTCTCATACTTAATTACATCACCCACATCACAGTCAAGCACAAAACAAATACGCGCCAAAACATCCATGTCCATGCGCTCTATGTTGCCTTTGTAAAAACGGTCGGCAACTTCAAAGCGAATGCCCGCGCTATTGGCTAATTTGTTTCGAGTAATTTGTTTTTTGTCCATTATTTTATCGAAGGAAAAGACTACTTTTCCATAATTTATTGAAATAAAAACTGAATACCCCATATAGACTGCTCCTTACAGATACAGTCTATATATGTAGTTAAGTTTTAACAATTTACACGTATGTGGTTACTATATACAAAGGAATTGTAAAAATTATAATATTTTGATACTTTGACAATATAATATGGTTGTGTACAGATAATGCAATATAATTTTAAAAGCTGCTTAGTGGGGGTGGATATAATGTCATATGGTGCAGGACTTACATATTATGTTTGCAGTGGAAATGCAGGAAGTGATGTATGGGATCCAAGACCCTTTTGCGGCGATGCCGCTTCAAGGAAGCTAATTTATAATGCTGCAACTTACAGATATATATGTCAAAATTGCGGAGCAGCACTTGTAGCAACTTATAGTCAAAGTCTTGTTCAAGGTGAGCGGGAGCGATAACTTTATATGTGTGCAACCATATTTATTGTATGGATATACACCAACCTATGCTGTATATATATACGCATGGAAACAAACCCCTACAGATTACCCGCCGCCCTATGAAAAGCCGGCCGGTAATTTGCAGGGGTTGTTTTTTATTATTACGATAAGCCCCTTGCCTTGCTTGAGTTACTGCAAGGGTTTTCATCTAATCATCCACTTAATTAATAATGCTGCACGCAATAACGTACGTCAACTAATTTTCGCAAATGCTCTTCGCTGAGCATATATTATTACCATGCACTATTATTGCAACGGAGGGATTAGATGTTTTACTACGAAGACAAAGACGGAAGTTTTGAAAAATTAATACGAGACTATGTTTGCGCCTCAAGAAATGGCGGTTATGAAATTGGCAAGGGCTGGCCGCATTTCAGTCTTAGTGAGCTTACAGAGGCTAAAGGGTTAGGCGGCTTGGAATACGGCTTTTCACCAATTATAGAGGCGGCCTCTACTGATAATGGTATCGGCGAAACAGGGCTGTTTGAAAGCGAAATGAACTACATGAAAAGCCTCACCGGAGAAATTTCACTTAAAATTTTGCCGGCCATTAACGAGGTTCTTGATGAGTATGACTACGAAGGCAGCCCAATATTTGGAGATACAATGGATGCTGGGCTTCTAAGTGAGCTTGTGGAAAAATCAATGCAGCATGCAGCACTTCTTATAAAAGATATTAAAGATATTATGCTGGAAGCAAGAACAGGCCCGCTGGACAGGCGGAGTCTTTTGCAAAGCATTTTTGAAGGGGTCGTTCTTAAGGAAGTTTTCGCCGTAAGGAGATATCATCATAGGCAGGTTTTGGGGCAAGAGTTTTGCTATGGTGAGTAAATTTAATAGGTCAACAAATTTACTTGATTAATTAAGTTATACTCATTCAACTTGTGAAAGGGAACACAAGTTAAGTCACTATAGTTAGGCAAACTCCATTTCAATACTTTGGCAAAGTTTAGCAGCAATATAAGGCTTTGGCCTTGCGCTCAATTTATAGTTGATATATAATAGAGCGCAAGGCTTTTTTTATTGTTTATATTATAGTTAAATTCTTTTGAAACAGTATCAAAAGTGGGCTGCGCTGCGCAAGCTGTGCGGCTTATCCTTACAAAATGGTACAATTCATGGTGCTATTTTGTAAGGATTTCAGTATACCAATCAACATAAGGCAACAGTGCATAACCCTTATTGAAGCAATTTATGCGCCATTGCCATAAAACTTTTGCGTTTAGGAGACTTGCAATGGATCGTGTGGATTTACTAATCAAAAATATAGGCGCATTGGCCAGTGCCAAAGGCCAAGCTGCTTTAAAAGGCTCTGAAATGGCTAATGTAGAAATTTTAGAAAACTGCGTTATAGCTATAGAAAATGGAATAATAACTTATATAGGCTCTGAAAACGGTGCCCCTGCTGCCAAAGAGGTGTTAGATGCAAAAAATCGCCTGGTAACTCCCGGCCTTGTAGATGCTCATACTCATTTAGTTTTTGGCGGTTGGAGGCAGCATGAATTTGAGCTTAAATTAAAAGGTGCTGCTTATCTTGACATTTTAAAAGCAGGCGGTGGAATACTGTCTACTGTGGAAAAAACCCGTGCCATGGCAGAAGATGAGTTGCTTGAAAAAGCAGTTGAGATAAGCCGGAAGATGGCAGACCACGGCACCACAACGATAGAAGCCAAAAGCGGTTATGGCCTAAATCTTGAAGATGAGCTTAAACAACTTAAAGTAGTAAAACGGCTGAACACCGAAACCCCTCTGGACTTTGTTTCAACTTTTATGGGCGCTCATGCGGTTCCGCCTGAATATAAGGGCCGTTCAGAGGATTATATTTGTTTTATATGCGATAAACTACTGCCTGTTGTTGCCTCTGAAAGGCTTGCCGAATTTTGCGATATATTCTGCGAAACAGGTGTTTTTGATGCCGCTTTGTCTGAAAAGCTTCTCCTAAAAGCCCGTGAATATGGCCTGAAACTTAAAATACATGCTGATGAAATTGACCCCGTAGGTGGTTCAGAGCTGGCCGGGCATTTGGCTGCTCATTCGGCAGAGCATTTAATAGCCGCAACTGATGAGGGCATAGGTTTAATGGCTGAATCGGGCGTTATAGCTTGTTTGCTACCAGCTACCAGCTTTTATTTAGACAAACCCTATGCAAGAGCAAGATACATGATGGATTGTGGCATGGCTGTTTGTGTGGCTTCTGATTTTAATCCGGGTTCCAGCCCAAGTTTTAACTTGCAGTTTGCTATGAATTTGGCCTGCCTTAAATATAAATTAACTCCGAAAGAGGCTCTGAGTGCGGTTACAATTAACGCTGCCGCTGCCGTAGGGTTGGCCGATACTATCGGTACTGCCCAGCTTGGCAAAAAGGCAGATTTAGTCGTTTGGGACGCGCCTGACTTAGACTATTTATTCTATAGATACGGCAATAATCAAGCAGAATATACAATTAAAAACGGAGGGATACTTAAATGAAATCTGACATTCAAATTGCCCAAGAGTGCCTAATGGAAAAAATTGACAAAATTGCGGAAAAGCTTAACCTGACGGAAGACAATTATTCCGCCTATGGCAAATATAAAGCCAAGGTCGATCATAGACTGTTAAAGCAGTGGGAAAATAAAAAAGATGCCAAAGTTATTTTAGTAACTGCAATCAGCCCAACTCCGGCAGGTGAGGGCAAAACTACCACCACCGTAGGTTTGGGTGATGCACTTACTAAACTGGGCAAAAATACTGTTATCTGTCTTAGAGAGCCTTCATTAGGCCCTGTGTTCGGCGTAAAAGGCGGTGCAGCCGGCGGTGGTTATGCTCAAGTTGTGCCTATGGAAGACATTAATTTACACTTTACAGGCGACTTTAATGCCATAGGGGCCGCCAACAACCTTCTTGCGGCCATGTTAGACAACCACATTTTTCATGGCAATGCGCTGGGTATAGACCCGAGGCGAATTAGCTGGAAGCGTGCTATAGACATGAATGACAGGCAGCTGCGTTTTATGTCAAACGGCCTTGGCGGCAAAGCTAACGGTATGCCCCGTGAAGATGGTTTTGATATTGTTGTGGCTTCTGAAATAATGGCTGTTTTCTGCCTTGCAAACGACCTTGTTGACCTTAAAGAAAAGCTCTCAAAAATGGTAGTAGCCTATACTTTTGACAACAAACCCGTTACCTGTGCCGACCTTAACGCCCAAGGGGCTTTAACGGCTCTTTTAAAAGAAGCTTTTGACCCTAATTTGGTTCAAACCCTTGAAAAAACTCCTGCCTTCATTCACGGCGGCCCATTTGCTAACATTGCTCACGGCTGCAACTCTGTAGTGGCTACAAAAATGGGTATGAAGTTAGGTGATTATGTTGTTACCGAAGCGGGCTTTGGTGCTGATTTGGGAGCGGAAAAATTTATCGACATTAAGTGCCGCAAAACCGGCATACGCCCGGAGGCTGTTGTTATTGTTGCTACTATTAAAGCACTAAAGCATCACGGCGGCGCAACCAAGGAAGAATGGGGCATAGAAAGCCTTGAAAAGCTTGGGGCAGGCTTTGCTAACCTGGAAAAACACATTAAAAACGTAACTAAAGTTTATGGCCTGCCTGCTGTTGTTGCGCTTAACCGTTTCCCAACTGATACGGAAGCAGAGATTAAGTTTGTTCTTGATAAGTGCAAAGAATTGGGCGCAGAAGCTGCACTTTCAGAAGTTTTCGGAAAAGGCGGGGAAGGCGGCATAGAACTGGCTGAGAAAGTACTTGAAGCTATGGAGAGGCCAAATAACTTCGAGTTTGTTTATGATGATGATATGTCTATAAGAAAGAAAATTGAAGCTATTGCAAAAAAAGTGTATGGCGCAGCTTCTGTAAACTTTGGCTCCGGCACACTAACAGCGCTTAAAGAGATAGATGCTATGGGTTACGGCAACCTTCCTGTTTGTATGGCTAAAACTCAGTATTCATTCTCAGATAATGCTAAGCTGTTAAAAGCTCCCGAAGGTTTTGAAATGACTGTGAGGCAAATAAGACTCTCAGCCGGTGCGGGTTTTGTTGTGGCTATCTCCGGGGATATTATGACTATGCCGGGCCTGCCTAAAGTGCCCTCCGCCGAGAAAATTGATGTGGATGATAAGGGAAGGATAAGCGGCTTGTTCTAGGCGCTTGCATTGGATTAACTTAACTATAAGGCGGGGGTATTGCCAAATGTAAACTTTAACTTCGTAAAAGCACTAATATGTAGTTAATGTTTTAATTTTGATTAAACTCTCCTCACTGCAATCCCAAGGGATTAAAGTGAGGCAGCCTTTGAAAAGCAAAGGCTATAGCTGTGTTACTTTTTAAAGTGATACAGCTATAGCGCTCACCCAGGTTTCATAATTTACAAACGGAGGTTTAAAACCATGATGCAAAAGCGAAAAAAGCTGGCTGTTTTAAGCTTTTTATCAGGAATAGTCATATTTTGCCTTGCATTGTCATATGGTTATTTTGCCGGTTTTATTACCTTTGAACGTAATGAAATTGTAAAACTAACATTTAATCAGTCATGGGACCGGTTTTTTGTATGGGAAGCATGGAACCCTGAAGGCACAAGTGAACACAGCATAGGTGTAGAGCAAATACACGATGCATTTGCCGGCTTTGATTTTCCATTGGGTGCAAGCGGGACACTTATGCTTGATGAAAACGGTTCTTTCTGGGCTTTTCGCTTTAGTGAATGGATATACCTGCAAACGCCTGACGGACCGTTACCCTCAACGGGTTTGACTATAGATATTGGCCCCTTTGCTTTGGCAAATGGGTTTAGCTCAAGTGAGCCTCTTAAAACTACTGATGTTCACGGAACGGCGGTTACAGCATACTTAGTTGACTATGGTGCGGAGCAGGTTGAATTTTGGTCTACTTTTGATTTAGGCGGTTTTCCCTATGCTCTTAGCTTCTCTCTTGACAGAGATGATATTAACGAAGGAAAAGAGCATATGTCAGAGGCTGTAAGTTTACTTATCATAAACCCTCCCAATTTAGGCGTTCTCACAAATTAATAAGTAATGGGGATATATAATGAACATTGCAGAGAATATCTTAAAACACAGCTTGCAAAATGTGTATTTTTTAATAGGGACGCCTTGTGGCTGAAAAACTACTATGGCAGGTGAGTTGTCAAAAAATATGGTTTTCTGCACTTTAACGATAACTGGCATGAGGATAATTTTAAAGTATGGCTCTCTGTTTGCAATGAAAAATATCAAAAAAACGCAAGCCGCCGAAACAATGTAACGGATTGGGAAGCTTATTTTGGCAGGTCTGTTGATGAATTTTTAGCTGAGGGTGACTACAATGGGTATAACGAGTATTTGGAATTTGCGGTAATTGAGCTTATAAAGCTCTCGCAGCACAATACGGTAATTGCAGATATAAGTTTGCCGCTAAAGCTGGCAAGTGAGCTTGCGGATTATAATAAAATTGCGTGTTTGTTAGCCTCTCCCGAATTGGTGACCTGTGAAAATTATGGCAGGCGTGAAGACCATAAAGAGTTTTTAGATTGCATTATGTCTTTAAAAAACCCAAAAGAAAAAATAGCGACCCAGGATGAATTATTTAGAATTCAAGTAGAAAAAGCTTTTGAAGAAGTTAGAGAGCATAATTTATTCAGTATCGTCAGAACTGAAAAAAGTACAGTTGAAACCACTCTAAAAATATTGGAAAGCCATTTTGATTTAATATAGGAGGATATGAATGAAACTATCTCAAATAACCAACATAGATTTTTCCGAAAAATTGGCCTCTGATGCTCCGGCACCCGGCGGCGGCTCTGTAGCAGCTTTAGCGGCTTCTTTAGGGGCGGCGCTTACTCATATGGTGGCTGCACTTACCACAGGCAAAGCTAAATACGCTGAGTATGAGGCACTCACTGCAAATACTCTAAAAAAAGCTGAAAATTTACGGGTGACGCTCCTTGATTGTATGGACAGAGACACCGAAATATTTGGCCAGATGGAAGCTGTTTTTAAAATGCCCAAAGGCACTGACGATGAAAAAAAAGCAAGGCGTGATGCGATGCAGGAAGCTTTAAAAGCCTGCTCTGTAGTGCCTCTTGAAATTATGGAGCACTGCTATGAAGCGCTGGTTATTACAAATGAATACGTAGGCAAGTCAAACTCAAACGCCGCTTCTGACTTAGGTGTTGCTGCACTTATGCTTGAAGCAGGCATTAAAGGGGCTTGGCTTAATGTGCGTATTAATGTTGGCGGTATTAAAGACGAGGCCTTTGTAGGAGAATATAAAGAAAGAGGTTTTACTCTTTTGGAAAAATCTGAAAACCTTGCGAAGAAAATTTACGAAGAAGTGAAGGCAGGTTTATAATAAAAGTGCTAAGCAAAATCAACATTGATTGGCAGTGGCCGGGGCCGCGGACTGTTAAAACGGGCATTGCAGTGGCTGTCTGTCTTATATTTTACTCTATTATGGCCAGAGACGGGGTTATGATGGCTGTCACGGCTTCTATACTATGTATGCAGGCCAGTGTGGAAAAGTCTCTTGCATCAGGTAAAGGCAATATTATAGCCTCGCTTATGGGCGGAGCCTTAGGCACTTTTGCTGTGTACTTCGGTTTGCCGTCTGTAAGTGGTACGGCTTTTATAATCTGCTCCCTTGTAGGTATCGTGCTTTTGATTCACACCTGCCATATAACCCGTTTAAGTGACTCTACAGTGCTTAGCTGCTTGGTTTATATGACCATTATAACAGGTGCTGTAGCTGAGGGAGGTATTGACCCCGTGTATTTTTCGCTTAACCGTGTAGTTGACTCTATTATAGGTATTATGGTTACGGTGTTTGTAAATGCTTCTATTCTCAGGCCGCCGGCTGAAAAAGGCTTGCCTGCTGATGTGGTATATTTTACAAGACCAAAATCCGGCGCAAGAACCACCAGCTGGTCGGGTGGCATTACTTCAGAACTGTATATTTACCCGGAAAATAGTTTTTATGAAGAGCGTAATTTTGGCTTTCGTATATCCACTGCCACAGTTGAGGTAGATGAGTCTACCTTTACCAGCCTGCCCGGCTTCAAGCGCCACCTTATGCCGCTTGAAGGTGAGCTGACTTTGACTCATGAGGGGCACCACAGAGTAAGCCTTAACCCAATGGAGAGGGACTTTTTCCTAGGCGAGTGGAAAACAAAAAGTGAAGGCAAATGCATAGACTTTAATTTAATAACAGGGCAATCCTATACTGGTGAGCTTAAGCTTATACAAGGCGGTACCGGGGCGACACTAACTACTGAAAGTTTTTCTGCTTTCTACTGCCCAAAAGGCAGGGTTGAAGTGGAAATTTTTGTAGAGGGCAATAAACCTGCAAAAAAAACTTTGGATAAGGGTGACTTTCTTGTTTTCAAGCATGATGAGGTAAAAGACCCTACTGAATATAGTGTTAAATTTATTGGAGACGACTGTGTCCATGTGTTGGTTGAAAAGGTGCAGTAAATGAGTTTGGTTAAAATAGTCGATGAAATAATGAGTGAGGCTGATACTGCAAGCCCGACTTTGGGCATTCGGCGTATAATTATTTCAAACCCCAGAAACGCGTCTAACATCTATAAAAAAATTGCGGCTGTTCCTGTTAGCTTAAAAGATGGGGCTGTTTTGCAGTTTTCTTTTTATACAGCGAACAAAGTTTTTCATTATAATCTATACGGTGAAAACATTCGTGAAAAACTTCTGGAAGCTGCCGGGCTGGGTTACAAGCAGTGGGAAATTGAGGGAAATACGTTTAATTTTAAGCTTTTAGTGAACAAAAAAGGCGAATATAAAAGGATTAATTTGAAATCACCCTTACAATTAGCTAAAAATACCGAGCCTAACCCTCACAATAGAGTAAAAAACCATATTTTAAAAGAAGGTGAAGCCTTTGACTTTCTTATACATCTCGGGTTGATGAATGAAGATGGTCAAGTTTACAAAGACAAGCAGAAGAAATTGCGGCAGATTAACAAATTTTTGGAAATTGCGGGAAATGTTGCAACTTATGTAGATGATGGTGCTCATATATTGGATTTTGGCTGTGGCAAAAGTTATCTGACATTTGCACTATATCATTATCTGAATTTTATTTTGGATAAAAATGTAAAGATATCAGGGCTTGATCTTAAAGAAGATGTTGTGGCACACTGCAATGAGCTCTCTGAGCGTTGCGGGTATGATAACTTGCGCTTTTACTGCGGTGATGCGGCAAAATTTAATGAATTTGGCTCAGTGGGAAATACCGGTATGATGGTTACTCTCCATGCCTGTGATACTGCTACTGATTATGCTTTGGCTTATGCTGTTCAAAATAATGTGAAAGTTATTTTATCTGTCCCCTGCTGCCAGCATGAGCTTTTTGGCCAAATAAAAAATGAAACTTTAGCACCGGTGCTAAAGTACGGTATACTTAAAGAGCGCTTTTCTGCCCTTCTTACAGATACTGTCCGAGGGCAGCTTTTAGAAGCAGCAGGTTATTCTGTCAGCATAATGGAGTTTGTTGACATGGATTTTACCGCAAAAAATGTTATGATACGAGCAATTAAGACTAAAAGTGATTTTGATTTTGAGAAATTTAAGTCTTGCTATGAATTTTGTAATGAGTTTTCGGTCGAACCGATGCTGTATAGGATCTTAGAGTCGTTAAAGAGATAAGCGTATACGTATAGTGAGGACAAGTCATGAATAAAAACAGTTTTTCGAACTTTTGTGCCCCTTTAGTAGCCGAAAATATAATATTCTTAGATGAAGTAAGCTCTACTAACGACTATGCTAAAGAGCTCGCAAAAGCAGGTTGCCAAGCCGGGACTGCTGTTATTGCAGCCAGGCAAAGCGCAGGAAGAGGCCGCTTAGGGCGCGGTTGGGATGGAGGCTGTGCTAAAGATATCTATCTTAGTTTGCTGCTTAAACCGAAGTTTGAACCCTCTCGCTTAACTCTGGTTGCCGGTGTCAGCATATGTCATACACTTAACGGGGTTTTGCACAGCTTTGGTTATAAGGCTCTTATAAAATGGCCTAACGATATAGTTGTAAATGGCCGCAAAATCTGCGGCATACTGACGGAGAATGGGTCATTTGGCGTTGTACTCGGTATAGGTATTAATGTTTTTCGTGAGAGTTTTCCTTCTGAGCTTGAGGATAAAGCCACCTCGCTAAACCTTTTAACGGATTTGGAACACAACAGGGAAGTGTTAATCAAAAGTATTCTTTCTAACTTAAGCCATGCTTACAAGGCCTTTGAAATCTATGGGTTTTCTGTTTTTTTTAAAGAGTATTGTGACCTTTGTGCAAACATAGGCAAGCAGATAGCTGTGCACGAAAATGACACTTCTTACAGAGCAACGGCAACCGGAATAAATTCTGACGGAAAACTGGAAATTTTATTAGAAAACGGAGAAAAGCGCAGCTTAGACTCAGGTGAGGTTTCTGTTAGAGGAATATACGGATATATATAACCGTTACCATTGATATAAACATCAAGGAGAGCATTATGGACGAAAGTAAAGCACTCATAGGTAGGGCTTCAATCTATAATAAAACTTATTACTATAATCCACTTTTTAGTAGCTTGCCAAAAGCAGTGCTGGATGAAGTTCAAGAAATTTGCACTCATTATGCTGCTAAGCTGCACTGCATTTTTGCACTTAAATTCAAAGAAAATGGCGATGTATATTTTGAGTGCCTTCCTGAGGAATGGGACGAGAGTTTTGACGAAATAGGCGCAAAGCTTGATCTTGACAAGCTTGCCCGTGAAAAGAGAGAGTTTTTTATAGCTCTAAGGGCGTGGTTTGAGCTAAAAGGGAAGCTTCCGGGCCAAACTTCGGGGGAAGCTTCATGCTGAAAATAGGCTCGCTCACATTGCCAAATAATGTTATACTTGCGCCTATGGCCGGGGTTACGGATGTCACGTTTAGGGGTCTATGCTCAGCTTTTGGTGTAGGCCTCACTTATACAGAGATGGTAAGCGCCAAAGGTATGAATTATAACAGCAAAAATACTGCGGCGCTTACAAATATTCATCCCAATGAAAAATTCAAAGCCATACAGCTCTTTGGAAATGACGCTGATATTTTAGCAGCAATGGCAGAAAGGCTTAATGAGTCTGCCTTTGATATTGTTGATATCAATATGGGCTGCCCTGCGGCTAAAATAGTTAAAAACGGTGACGGCTCAGCCCTTATGAAAGAGCCTTTAAAAATCGCCAAGATAGTTGCGGCGGTGGCTAAAGCCTCTAAAAAGCCTGTTACGGTGAAAATACGAAAAGGCTTTGATGAAACTTGCCCAAACGCGGTAGAAGTGGCTAAAATAGCGGAAAGCTCAGGTGCAAGTGCTGTAACTGTCCACGGTAGGTTTAGGAGCCAGTTTTACAGTGGCTCTGCTGATTGGGATGCTATAAGGGCTGTGAAACAGGCTTTAAAAATCCCTGTTATCGGCAATGGTGATGTTACGGGCCTAGCTTCATACCGGGCAATAATAAGCCATACAGGCTGTGACGGGGTTATGATAGGCCGCGCAGCTATGGGAAATCCTTGGATTTTTTCAGAGATTACGGCTTTCTTAGAAAGCGGCAAGGCTATTTTGCCGCCTACTCTTAAAGAGCGAATAGCTACTGCACTTGACCACACAACAGAGATTGTAAAATACAAGGGCGAATACATAGGCATACGCGAAATGCGAAAGCATTTGGGCTGGTATGTGAAGGGCTTACCATCTGCAACTGAGCTTAGGAAAGAGATAGTAAAGCTGGAAACAAAAGATGATGTTGAAAAAATGTTTGCTTTATATCAAATATTTTTATCTGAACAAGAGGCCAAGCAGTCATAAATCACTTAGGTCTGTCATAGACTTTGTTTGAGGTGGTTTTATGCCCGGTAAATTTGCAAAAGTGCGCTTAGCAAAGAGCATTGATGAAATAGAGTTAGGCCATATTCTCATAAAAAAAGCTCCTTTATTCATACAAAATTGGTATGTAGAGAAATATAAGCCCTTGACTATAGCAGAGATTGAGCTTTGCGGTGTAAGTGGCTTTGAAATTATATTAAGCTGCAAAGATGATGAATCTCTTTTAAAGCTTGCGGAAGAAGCTAAAAACTTAGGTGTTCGTGCTATGTTTTCTGATGATAATATATCATTACCTGAAGGCTTTTTTGTACCCTGCGGAGCATTCGTCAAGGCCTTCTTTTTAGGCCATATTATTGACAAGTTTTCGAGGGCTGAAAAAATAGACCCGTCAGTGCTTAATATCATAATTATAGAAGGCGGTGAGTATTTTACTAAAGCCATTATTAAGGCTTTGTACAACCGGCTTAATTACCTTGGCATTATAGTGGAAAAAAGCAATACAGAGGTTTATAATGAGCTTGCCTTGGAAATTTTTAATGACTGCGGTCTAAATATAAATTTCGGCCAAAGGGGCTCTTATCTGTTAAAGGAGGCTGATATAATCATAAACCTATCGGAAGATAAGCGGGGGTATGAAAGCTTCTATAAAAAAAGAGCCTGCTATGTGGAGCTTGCCCCTATTAGGGATAAGCTTAATGATATTAACGGAAAAAGAAGCGATATATTAGCCATAGATAAATTTTCTGTAGAGTATGGTGGCAGTATTCTCCCGCTTTCACAGTTTGAGCTTATTATGTATTTGGAATTATCTCCGTTTTATAACCTTATAAACGGAAGAAATGTAGAGGAGAGCTTTTCTCAGGTGGAATATAGTTTAGAACGGCGAAATATAAGGGCGCGAAACCTTAATTTTTAGACGTCTGCCTTGACACAGGCACCTGTGGTAAGATATACTTAAGGCATTAAAACTTTTTCAAAAGTTTAAGCCCATATCGGGCTAATTTTTTTAGAAATTTGGAGGCTACGCAATGACTGAAAAGAAAACAATGCTGACATATGAAGGGCTAAAAAAGCTTGAAGAGGAGTTGCAGGAACTGAAGGTTGTCAAGCGAAAGGAAATTGCCCAAAAAATAAAAGAAGCCAGAGGACAAGGGGATTTGTCTGAAAACGCTGAGTATGACTCAGCTAAAGAAGAACAGGCAGAGGCCGAAGCACGCATTGCAATTTTAGAGAAAATGCTTCGTAATGCCGAGGTTATTGATGAGGAAGATATAGATACAAACACAATAAACCTGGGTTGCCGTGTTAAGCTTTTTGATGAAGAGTTTGACGAAAATGTTGAGTATGTGCTGGTAGGCAGCACAGAAGCTGACCCGCTTTCGGGCCGCATCTCAAACGAGTCGCCTTTGGGTCAGGCTCTTTTAGGCAGAGCCCAGGGCGAGCGTATAGAAGTATCAGCGCCGGACGGCAGCATGTACTACAAAATTCTTGAAATAAATAGGTAATTTTGGAGGACCAAAGATGAGCGATGAAAACGCCAATATAGAAGAGCTAATACAAACAGCGCCATTAAGCGCAGAAGAACTAAGCGAGCAGGAGGGCATAAGGCGGGAGAAGTTAAAAGAACTGCAGGCTGCCGGTAAAGACCCTTTTGTTATAACTACATTTGAGCAAGATACCCACTCCATTCAAATTCTTGATGATTTTGATAAATTTGAAGGCAAGACAGTAGCGGTGGCCGGCCGTATCATGAGTAAGAGGATAATGGGCAAGGCATCATTTGTTCATATTGCCGATAGAGATGGACAGATACAAGTTTATATAAAGCAAGCTGATATAGGTGATGAGGCCTATACTGACTTTAAGAAAATGGATATAGGTGACATAGTAGGCGTAAAAGGTGAGGTTTTTAAGACCCAAAAAGGCGAAACCTCTGTTAAGGTTCGTGAGCTTACTTTGCTTTCCAAAAGCCTTAGGGTGCTGCCCGAAAAATTTCACGGGCTTAAAGACCAAGAGCTTCGCTACCGCCAGCGATATGTAGACTTGATTGTTAACCCTGAGGTTAAGGATGTTTTTTTAAAGCGCTCAGCTATTATTAAAAGTATAAGGCAATTTATGGATTCAAGGGATTTTATAGAGGTTGAGACTCCTATATTGCAAACCGTGCCCGGCGGCGCTTCTGCAAGGCCCTTTAAGACCCACCATAACACTCTCGACCTTGGCATGTCTCTGCGTATAGCTTTAGAGCTTCCTCTTAAAAAGCTTATAGTTGGGGGTTTTGAGCGTGTTTATGAAATAGGCCGCAACTTTAGGAACGAGGGCATGAGCATACGCCACAACCCTGAGTTTACCATGCTTGAGCTCTACCAAGCCTACACTGACTACCACGGCATGGTGGAGCTTATTGAGGCTCTTATAAGAAAGGCTGCGATGGATGTTAACGGTACCCTTAAATTGCAGTACGGCGAGCATGACATTGATTTAGAGCCGCCTTTTGCGCGCCTTACTATGGTAGCTGCGGTGAAAAAATATTCAGGGGTTGACTTTGACCAAATTGAAACCCTTGAAGAAGCAAGGGCTGTTGCTAAAGAGCACCATATTGAATTTGAGCAGCGCCACGCCAAAGGGGACATTTTAAACCTTTTCTTTGATGAGTTTGCAGAAAAAAACTTAATTCAACCAACATTTATAATGGATTATCCTGTTGAAATTTCTTTCCTTACTAAAAGGAAGCCCGATAAACCTGAGTATACCGAGCGTTTCGAGCTTTTTATAACTGCAAGGGAATTTGCTAATGCTTATTCTGAGCTTAACGACCCCATTGACCAGCGCCAAAGGTTTGAGCATCAGGCCAGCATGAAAGCCCAAGGTGATACAGAGGCCAGTGATATAGATGAGGACTTTATGGCAGCTATGGAATATGGCATGGCGCCAACAGGCGGCTTAGGCCTTGGCATTGACAGGTTTGTAATGCTGCTTACAAATTCATCATCTATTAGGGATGTGCTTCTCTTTCCTACTATGAAACCGTTGGATTAAATGTTGATGCAGTGACTTACTTTACGAGAATAAAGGCATGGAGGCTGAGCAAATAATACTTCCATGCTTTTTTAGTTATTTTTCATATATTAGATATAGTGAATTAACTTTAAAATGGCCTAAATGAGCTTGCTCATTTTAGACATTTTAAAGTTGACGAGCGCCCCGAAAATGAGCATTTTTGCTTTAGCAAAAGTGCGAATGGGGGGCGTGGTTTCAGTCCATTTTGGACTGAAACCACTATATATAGTGGAATTCTTTTGAAACAGTATCATGAGTGGTACTATAGTGAATCAGCTATAGCCACTATACAACAGGAGGTTTATTATTTGATTGACGAAACTAAAAGCTCTGTAACTGACAGCAGCGCTGTTGATATTTATGCAGCTTCAAAGGCAGCATCTGCTCATACTTACTGTTTTAATGATTTCAACTTGCAATTTGTCTATATTTTTTCCGGCTATGGCATACCGAAAGTGCCTATGAACATTAAGGTTTTACCTAACAATGCAGTGTCTGTATTAAATCTTGAAACAGGTGAAAGCCTTTATGATACCTTAGATAATATAATATTAAATGAGCTTAAAGCCATTGGCCCTAAGATACCAAAAGATAATTCCTACGATAAGCTCTGGAATAAACTCATAAGTCAAGCATTTAAAGAACTTCGCATGTATCTAAGTGATGAAGAGCTTGCGAAAACCGTGGTAGGATTAAAGAAAAAAATTGCCGGTGACATATACTGCCAAATCATGCTGCCGGGCCATTTTTATATTATAGTGAATTAATTTTAAAGCGGCCTAAATGAGCTTGCTCATTTTAGACATTTTAAAGTTAATGAACTATAAGTAAAAAATAATAGACCTCTTACGAAGTTGCTTCACCTAATTGGTTTCGTAAGAAGTCTATTGTTCAGCTATAGCAAACGACATATAAAAACGGTTCAAGCTACGCGGCAAAACTGCCCCTAAAATACTTCACCTGCTAGTCAGTTAGAGTTTACGGCAGGGTTCAATGCCGTAAACTCAAACGATTTTTGCCGTAGGCACTGTCAATGAGAGCCTTTGTGTCGGGGTTCAATACTAATCCTGATTAAAATACAATACCTCTTCACGGC